>JAABUJ010000052.1_pt1 | contig 271617 bp, 244 predicted proteins | sample 5559131 | NCBI WGS metagenome assembly JAABUJ01 (sample SAMN10711875, study PRJNA513366) | rock metagenome | isolation source: Antarctica rocks | place: Antarctica: Victoria Land, Mt New Zealand nord | collected 2016-01-07
AAGAAAAGGCGTATCGGTCATACAGGTACATACTCCATTAATTATTACCTAACATATTTAGGCTTTACCTAATATATCATAGATAATCGTGAATGGGAAGATGTACTATCTCCGTTGGTTGTGGCAAGCGTGACAACACCAATGTTAGCGGCAAAACCATCGAGCTCATTGAGAAAGAACGAACGGTTTTGATCGTTCAAGAGAGAATCCAGGTCTTCAAGGACGAGAATGCATGGTGCAGTCTTACGTGCGCGGTCGAACACGTTACGAATGTTTCCTTCTTCAGAGCCATAGTCGGCACGAAAACTCTTTACATAGAGACATGGCTGATCCATTGCATTGATGAGTGCCTTGACCGCGTGCGTTTTGCCATTTCCGGGAGGGCCAACGAACAGGATACCACGTTTCCAGGGGATACCGTATTCCTCGTAGGTGGGACGGGCAGCAAAGAACTGTGCCATATCATCACGTATATCTTGCTTGAGGCTGCCTTGAAGAATAAGATTATCAAAGGTCGCACCTTTGATGGCTTGAAAGAGGTGCGCGTCTTTTTGCCAGCACCCACCATCGAATACCAACACCTCACCGCGTATCTCCAAGTTCCAGCGACACACCTCGGCGATGAATTCTTTTGCAATCTCTTTGCTCTCGCCGAGAATCCAATAATGATACTCCTGTCCGCCCATACCACTTGACCAGTGCATAGTGATGATATCGAAGGCATGGTCGCGCCACTGTACCTCAAGCCATGCGTTCTTTGCGCGCTCTACGATCTCATCTTCCTCTGCGTCTGTGGATGCTGGTCCCATACTGCTAATGATGCCGCCGCTCATACCCATGCGTATAACACCTGGAATCATATTGCCCATCATCATTTCGCGTCCACGCCACATCGTTAGCACTTGATTATACACGACATCTTTATACGTGATGGTACAGTGTCCAGCCTGTGCATACTGCTCAATGTTGAAGAGTCCATCACCCCCTTCAACAAGAGCCTTTTGGGGAAAGCGGTCTGAAAGAATTTGGCTTACATAGTAGTCGATAGCATTCGAGGAAAGGTTTAGGGCCTCTCGGATAAACTGGTCTTTGCTCACTTCTGCTGCTCCTGCTTGTTCTATGCAACATCTAAGAAGGAAAAGTGCCAATATCTATACGTGAAAAGATGGTAAGAGTTGCTAGTCTTGCTTTTCTGGCATGAACACTCTTAACACATAGACGGATAATTAAGAGCGGACATATCTTTGTTGGCATAAAAATCCGAAGGTAGCCAATTGTAAACACCGCACCTCTCTGTTCGTTCTTACTAACATAGAGAGAGGTGGAACGACGTGTCAATAAATCAAAAATTTTCCCAGAAACAACGACTATTTTCTGTTGCGAAACGTCCTTTGTTACGTTGCACACTGTTATGTTTCTTGCTCCTGATTTCTGTCTTGCTCTACTTATTGTTAGGGGTATTTGCACAGCCACAGGATGCACATATTACACCGTTTCTTCAGGTGTGGATGCTCTGCTTCCTTCCCTACTTTGGAGCCTGTGCATTTGTGCTACTCACGCCATCTCCGGTTGGAAGCTGGCGGAGCGCAGAGGTGGGACTTATTTTGTTTGGCGCATTGGTTTTTCGCGTGTTATTGCTACCCCAGGTCCCCTGGTTGTCGCGTGATTCGTGGCGATATCTATGGGATGCTCGCGTGACCTTGCATGGCTTTAGCCCCTACGTGTATGTGCCGGAGAGTCCAATACTCAAGCCGCTTCGTGATGCCCTCATCTATGGCAACAGTGGTTATCGCGAGGTGCCAACGGTCTATCCCCCTGCCTCGGAGGGCATCTACGTTCTGAGTTATTTGCTAGCTCCGAGCAATTTGTTTGTCCTCAAAGCGATCTTTCTTGGTTTCGATATGCTGACCTGTGTCGGCCTTGTCTTACTGTTACAACAACGAGGATGTGATCCTCGCCTTGTGTTGCTCTATGCATGGTGCCCTTTGCCTATTGTCGAATTCGCTATCGAGGGTCATGTGGATGCCCTGACCGCGACCTTTATTGTGCTAACGTTGCTTTGTGCGACGAAGCGCGACGAGAATGTGTGGTGGCGTGTTTTTCTTGGAGTGCTTATCGCGCTAGCAACACTCACCAAGATTTACCCCATTTTGTTATTACTGGTAGTGACACGCCGTCGTGATTGGGCCATACTGATTGCGTGTTTTGCAACAATCATTCTTGCCTATGTTCCTTATATCATCCTTGGACATGGGCAGGTATTCGGCTTTTTCTCGACCTATGCAACTGAGCAGAGACAGAATGCGGGTGTGGTACCCCTGGTTATTCATCAGGTCATGTATAGTGTTTTCCATGCGAAAGATCAGACAACAGTTCTTGTACAGTATGCTGTCGATGCGCTGTTCGCTGGTCCTCTTTGTCTACTGGTGTTGTTGTTGCGGTGGCGCAAACGTATCAGCATGGAGATGGCGGCGTTGGTCTTGGTCGGCATCGTGTATGCCATATCGACACACATTTTCCCCTGGTATACTACGACGCTGTTGCTCTTCGTGCCACTGGCGATTGGACCGGTGTGGAACGCTAAGGGATTGTGTGGTAAGAGTATTGCAATCTCGGCTGTCTGGTATTTTGTCTGCACCTCGCTTCTGGCGTACTTCTTCCGCAGTACGCTGAATTGGACGCTCTATTATATTTTTGTCTATGGCATAACTGTGTTTGTTCTGGGAGTGGGCATTGTATATATTGTAAAAGACTATAGTGCTGTAAAAGAAGCAGTGATGTAACGTGTTGAGGGTATATACAAAATGCTTGTGCTATTGTAACTGTTGCCGGAAGGGAAGATTCATTATGCAGGATATAAATTCATCTGCGACACAATTTAAGGATGTTCCATCATCGCCTACCTATGCGAGAGGACGCACACTGCTTCTTTCAGGTGTTTTTGCGCTGGGAGCCGGGCTTGCGGCGAGCCTGACGACAATATGTATTATGAGTATACTGCGTGTCGCGGCAGGTATTCCTACGCCTGTTGAGTTGTTCAGCTATTTTGTGTTGAACCATTTGACTGCTCCTAAATTTGTAGATTTACAAGTCGCATTTTCGCCGAACTCGAAAACGACACCCCTTGGGCTTGCCATTCTAGGCATGCTAGCTGCTGGAACGCTCTTAGGCTTGCTCTACGCTGCACTGGTGCGACTCCGTTTGCCTGCTAGTAGCTATCGACCGCGCCGTAGCGAATGGATTACTGCATTAGCATTTGTAGTGGTAATGACGCTAGTTGGCAGTCTCTTGTTTAGTGAGCAGTTACGCCAAAATCAGTTCGGGTTTCCGATAGGTTGGGCGACGTTTCTTTCTGTACTTGGTCTAGCAGTCGATTTTGGAGCATATGGTATTGTGCTTTGCCTCGGCTATCGCGCGATAGTGCCTAAGCAGGATGTGGCGAATAATCCTCGACAGGGACGCCGCCTGCTGCTTTCACGCGCAGGAGTAGCGGCTCTGAGCGTGGGTACGGCTGCTGGAACTGTTGGTGCCCTGAGCGCGTTGCTCAAGGGCTATACGAGCTATGATGGTGCACGCACGCCGTCACCAAACAACGTCACCCCGCCAATTACGCCTAACGATCAGCACTATGTCGTGACGCAGAACACCATTGATCCGACCGTCAACACGGGTGTATGGCAACTTGAGGTGACGGGTCTGGTGAAGAATCCCGGTACGTATTCATATGAGTCGGTGCAACAATTACCCTCAACCTCGCGTGCAATCACACTCGAATGTATTTCAAACGAGGTTGGAGCGCACTTGATGAGTACCGCCATCTGGCAAGGTGTAACGTTCAAGACGCTATTGGAGCAGCACGGCGGCAGTACGGCAGGTGCTAAGTACGTCGCGTTCTATAGTGTTGACGGTTATACAGTGAGCCAACCACTTGAAGAGATACTTGGCGTTGATACACTGCTGGCGTATCGTATGAATGGTCAACCTCTACCGCAGCGTCATGGCTACCCCATGCGTGTCCTGATTCCAGGTCACTACGGCGAAGAGAACCCTAAATGGTTGACACGCGTCGAACTGGCCGATCACTTTATAGGTGGCTTGTATTCCGATCAAGGCTGGTATAATGGTCCCATACCTCTTACAAGCCGCATTGATCGCCCACAGGGACATGTTACTGTTGGACAATCTGTCGAAGTCGGTGGTATTGCCTATGGTGGTAGTAAAGGTATTCAAAAGGTTGAGGTCAGCACCAATGGCGGCTCGACATGGCATGAAGTGATGCTCCAACCAGCACTGTCACAAGATGCATGGGTGTTGTGGACATGGCGATGGGCGCCAGCTACAGCAGGAAAATACATGCTTGTGGTGCGAGCAACCGATGGTACAGGTGCATTGCAGGTAGAGAAAAAACAGGGGACGGTTCCTGGAGGTTCTAAAGGCTATCACAAGGTGCAAGTAGAGGCCAGCTAATGGTAAACCCTTTGCGCTTTTCAAGAAACAGTATCCATGCCTGACTCATGCTCAAAAGGAGCCGTAAGGCCGTACCAGTTTCACAGTAGCATCTGTATCTTCTGCGCTGGGCACACCCTTCTGCTGTTTTGTATCCGTCTTCCGATGTTCTATGTTTCCCTGTTGCTCTGCGTCCAGTTTCTGTACTGAAGGTGGCGGCAAGAAAAATAGCACGTACATCACTGCAAAGACTGGTAAGTGTCCAAGCAGTTCAGTTGGTCCCAGAAAGGGGAGCGCCAGGTTAAAGGGAACAAACATGCCAAGAATGACCAGACGGGGAAGTATGCCGCTGATAAGAGCCAAACCAATGGTAAGTTCAACGGCACCAGCCGCAAAAATGAAACGCTCATTCGTAAACCAGGTAAGCCCTATCGTGTGGGCGACATTGAAATTGGGGTGTGTCTTCAAAAATGCGAGTGCAAGTGCCGGGTCAAGGAGCTTTTCGGTAAAGGCGAGGACCGCAATAGAGACGCCCGCTCCAATACTGAGCAGCAGAGGCGCGAACCGCCAGTAGCGAGACAGCGCAACTAGTGGTTCGCGAGGATTTCCGGGCTTGGTGAGACCTCGCCCCATAATCAGCAGGTACAGGGCGATACCAGCGTAGACGCTTTGTTCGAGGACCTCCCAGGCAGGAAAAAACAGGAACGCAACAAGAAATAGGCCAAGTAAGATAGCTGCCCCAACCCGTGTCAGATAGCCAGTGATAAAGCAGAAAGCAACGAATATCTCGATGATAGCGAACAGCAGGTTCACAATCATATTGTGCGTCATGAGATTTGGCGCAAAGAGGCGCGACCCAACAGCGACAGCAATGAGGCTGATAGCTGCCTCTACCGCAAGTATGACCCGATTGGAGCGGTCATAGTAGCGTAAAAAGCCAATCTGTAAAAAGCGATTTTGTCCCCCTGCAAGGTGTCGTAGCAGTGCCAAACTGCCCACTCCTGCACAGGCCAGCGCAATCATCGACACCACAGGAAGCGTCAACAACAGTTCAAAGTGCGGTGGGTACAATCGCCCATCAACAAACCATTTTTCGTGGGCGGATACGGGGATGGGAGCCACCAGAAGAACAACTACTACCAGACCAAGGCGTAGGAGAATGTGAGATCGACGTGACATGAAACACTCCTTTTTATTTTACCTATTCAAAGTATACTTATAGAGACAAGAAAATGTTTCGTTTCATGCCACATATAGCTACGTCTTAGATACCTTGTTGGACGTTTTTCTCTGTTATGTAACAGACCACTTTTCTGTAATTGAGAGCTGGAATAAACTAATTGCAAAAACACATTTTAGTGTAGAGAATGAAAAAACGAAAGGGGAGAGTATGACTTCTACAAACATCAAACTCTATGGCACTGATTGGTGTAGCGATTGCAAGCGTAGCAAGAAATTTTTAGGCGAGCAACGTATACACTACGAATATATCAATATCGAAGATAATCAGGAGGGGCAGGCATTTGTGCAGAAGGTTCAGCAGGGGGGCATGAGTATCCCAACCATAGTGTTCGACGATGGTTCTGTACTCATTGAACCGTCGAATGCGGAACTGGCGGCAAAGCTTGGGCTGGACACAAAGGCAAAATGTGACTTCTATGATCTAATCGTTGTCGGTGGTGGCCCAACAGCACTTACCACCGCCATCTATGCCGCTCGTGATGGCTATGATGTGCTGGTGATTGAGCGTAGTGGTCTCGGCGGACAAGCTGGTATTACTGAGCAACTCGATAACTATCCGGGCTTTCCAGTGGGCGTTACAGGCGCGGAGTTCGCGGAACGTGTGATCGAGCAGGCAAAACGTTTTGGCGTTGAACTGATTTCGGCGCAGAACGTCGTGCATGTGGGTAATGACCAGGATGCTCATTTCGTTGAGGTTGATAATGGCAACAAGTATCGGGGCAACGCTATTCTACTCGCAACTGGCTCCGTTTACAAGCGACTTGGGGTGCCAGGGGAAGAAGATTTTATCGGTGCTGGCGTCCATTTCTGCGCTACCTGCGATGGTCCTTTTTACAAAGGACGCGACGTGCTAGTTATCGGTGGTGGCAATAGTGCTGTCGAGGAGTCGGCGTTTCTGACACGCTTTAGCCCAAAAGTGACTATTCTGGCTCGTGGCGGAAAACTTACCGCAAGTAAACTCGCATCAGAGAAGGCTCTGCATGCACCAAACATACAGGTAGATTTCAATACTGAAGTAGTCGAGTTCAAGGGTGAGCATCATCGTCTGAAAACGGTCGTTGTGAAGGATAACAAAACGAATGAGACGAAGGAACTGAATCCGGCAGGGGTCTTCGTGTTTGTTGGTTTGTCGCCCAATAGCGAGCCATTCAAAGATGTTGCTGAACTCGATGCACAAGGTTTTGTAATAACGGGGATAGATTTTCAGACGAAGACGCCTGGAATTTTCGCCGCAGGCGATGTACGTGCAGGTAGCACTAAGCAGCTTGTGAGCGCGGCTGGTGAAGGTGCTGCCGCATGGCATGGCATTCGTGAGCATCTGGGAGGTCACGCCGAAGCGTAACTCTATTAGAGAGTCACACAAAGAATGGACGCTGGCGTCCATTCTTTGTGTGACTCGTACTTCCATATGAACATGTTAAGCAGGGAGTGTTGGCTCCATGCGGGCTTCTCTGTAAAAGGAGAAGGATCCTAGCAACAAACCATAGAGAACGAGGGGAACGAACGAGTAGAGAAAGTCACCGAAATTGAGTGAATGATGGTTGATGATTGCTCCAAAGAGCAAGGGGGCGATTATCCAATAGACTATCCCCGTTGCCACGCCAAGCAGGAGAGAGCGTTCGAGTGTTATTGCTCTTCTCCCTTCGACCACCCCAAAGAGGAGGCCGAATATGCCACCCAGGATGATAAAGAGTAGAAAGCCTATAAACTTACCAGCATCTTTGCTATCCAGCGCAAACCAGCGTGCAGGTGTGTGTAAAAGACCCCCTGGCCCATAGTCCGCAAAAAAGAGTACGGCCAGAACGAGACCTGCAATGCATCCTGCAACGAGACCATTAACTATACGCTTCATGTTGTACCTTCTTCTGACGTTTTTCTAAACGAACCAACTGAGAAAACGAGAAAAACGATTATTAGCACTCTGTGCCTGTAAGCGTGGCGCAAGCAACTGGTCTACGCCCAGCCTGCGTCCGGCTGGAATGATGGTGAAAACAGCTCCAAGCAGCACGAGCATACCATAGGTCCAGTACCACTCGCCGGGGGCGATGGCGAGACCTACATAGAGTTGGATGGAAAGAATGGTTGCGAGCAATGCCCCGAAGCGACTGAAGATACCGAAGAGCAGACAGAGCGAGACGATCAATTCCGCTATCCATGTACCAGCCCCTAGCAGGATAAAGTTCGGTAGGAAAACATGTCGGATGATAAAAGAGTAGCCTGGAAGAAAGGTATATTTGCCCTCATTGACTACGTAAGAGTGTAATCCGGCAAAGCTAGGGGGTAGTTTCCAGAAGAGTTGCTGAAACCAGAGATAGCCAAAAAAAACTCGTACTAGAGCCAACGCGATTAGGCTTCTCTCCCCCAGTAAAACAGGAGCAACGGCTGCGTTTTCTGTCTCTTGTAGCACTGCGCTCTTACGTCCTTGTTTTTGAGTTGATGATAAAATACTCATGAGACCCCCATACTTGTGTATGCACTGAGAAATGTTCTCTCTTTTCAACACGGTTGTAAGATATGTTTTTTTCTCGCTTGTTGGTCAATATTGAATTGCTAGAATGAGTATAGCATAGATACATCTTAAAAAGAGATAGTAACGCTGAAAAAACTTGCACCGCAGTTCGTGATAACTGATGAGGATTACGAGTAACGAAAGGACGCTTTCATGTCGGATACACTCTTTCATACTCGCGATGGACGGGAACTTGTAGTGGGTGCTGTCTGCGATGGTGGAGATCAGGGTTGTGGCGGTGGCCTCTTGTTGCTCATGCTACAAGCAATGAAGCGTTTGGAGTCGGGGGCGATACTCGAAGTACGCTCTAGCGATATCGGAGTTCGTGAGGACCTTCCTTCCTGGTGTCGCATGACTGGAAATGAACTGCTCGCCGAACAGGAAGGCGAAAAGCGTCATTGTTATTTTGTGCGAAAGGCTTGAGGATGTTGCCTTCTTCTCATGCCGATAAGGTGCTTGATCTGGGCGAGGAGGGATGCGGTCAACTGGTGATGTCGATTATGCTTGCTATGCAGCAACTTGCTCCAGGCCAAACCTTACTGGTAACGGCACACGATTCCGCTGCCACAGGAGATATCGCGGCATGGTGTCGGATGACTGGCACCATCTTGTGCCATAGTGATATTGCTAAACAACAGTTTCTTCTTGAGAAAGGACCAAACGAAGCATGTTAAACAATTTTTGTGTCAACCTGACTCGTTCCACCGATGATCCTGACCGTGCAACGGTTGCTATGGTGGTTGCCAATGCCGCCGTTGCATCTGGAAAACAGACGATGGTATTTTTGAGTAGCGAGGGTGTGCATCTCGCGAGCAAGGGGGTAGCCGAAAAGATTAGCGAGGAAGGCTTTCAGCCGATGAGTACGCTATTACAGAACTTCCTTTCGGCTGGCGGCACACTGTGGGTATGCTCGCCTTGCTTCAAAAAGCGTGGTTTCACCGAGAGTGATTTGATCGAAGGCGCGACCATCGTTGGCGGTGCGAAGCTTGTCGAGTTCTTATCTAACGACGGAGCTAGTGTTTCGTATTAGTCGCTCGTATTATGGAGAGGAAAACGGCCCCTATGAAGCAAGAGCTACTGCGTGCATTGCATGGTACACAGGTCGAGCGGACGCCCTGGCTACCCCACAGCGGTACGCATGCAGCGCAACTACTGGGTGTCAGCGCAGAGCAGTATTTGCAGGATGCCGAGTTGCTTGCACGTGGTGCGGTCTTGCTCGCTGACCATTATCAGTGTGATGGGGTGCCGCTTGTGGATGATCCACAATTGGAGGCTCTTTCATTAGGCTGCATTCCTCACTGGTCAGAGCAAGCACCACCATCCATTATTTCCTCTCCACTCTATTCGCTTGCGCCAGAGCAACTTATCCAAAATCTCCCTTCGTTGCCCGACGAGACACTTGGTCGCTGGCCTACGGTGATCACTGCTGGCGCACTGGCGAAAGCTGAGTTAGAGCGACGGAATGTTGCGCTCGTCGGGCTGGTAGCCGGTCCCTGTACCATCGCATATCAACTGCGCGGCCTTGCACTTTTTACAGACCTTTTACGCGCACCAGAGATTGCGGCACAACTCTTCGCCTATGCGGGTCGGGTCAGTGCTATTTCCGCACGTATCTACTCCGAGGTGATTGGTTGTGATATTGTCGCGATGAACGATACACTTGCTACAATGTTAAAGCCGGAGTACTTTCAGCGGTACGTCACTCCCAACCTCCAACAGTCCTGGCAAATTATTCATCGTGCTGGTAAAACGTCAAGCCTATGGGCTTGAGGTGAGAGCGGCAGAGTCATCCGTGAGATGGCGAGCAGTGGAGCGCAGAGCATTGCGGTCGATGAGTGTATGGCGTTGGATGTGGTAGGTGAGGTTGCTCAATTCCACCACATCGGCTTTATCGGCAATCTGCATGTCACAAGCGTCTTGTTTGAGGAGAGCGAAGAGGCACATGCCGATGTACAACGCTGTATGGACGAGGGGCAACGCTTTCCTGGCTATGTTTTTGGTCTCGGAGGCCCGTTGACGCAACACATTTCTACTGCACGGCTAGAAGCGGCTGTATCAACGTACCGAGCGCGTCGGTGATGGCTAAGGTATATCCCATAAGAAAGAATACAGAAGGTGAGAAAGCCTTGACACACCGAACCGATGAGAAAGAGGACTTGCTGCGCCACCTCTGGCTGTATACAAATTATGACTGTAACCTTTCTTGTAGCTACTGCGTGGCGGAATCCTTTGTGGGTTCAGAGCGCAAAGGGCTAACCCTACCACAGATATATCGCTTGATTGACGAGGCCGTTGAGCTTGGCATGACCAAACTTTTTCTGACGGGTGGGGAGCCGTTTATTCTCCATGATATCTTCTCGGCACTTGCTTATGGCCTTGAGCATATGCATGTAACAGTGCTGAGCAATGGCATCTTGCTCAAAGAAACGCGCCTACAACAACTAGAGGCATTACTCTATCGTGAACGTCTGACTATTCAGATTAGCCTGGATGGGTCGAACGCAGAAACGCATGATTTTTATCGTGGTAAAGGAAGTTGGCAAAAGGCGATAGACGCTATTCATCGTCTAAAAGCGGCTGGTTTTCATGTACGTCTGGGAACGACCCAAACGGCTGAGAATAGTTCAGATCTCATAGCAATGTGCCAACTGCATCGCTCACTGGGTATTTCTGACGAAGACCACATTATTCGTCCGCTCGTGCGTCGCGGCTTTTCCGCAAAAGGTATGGCTGTCTCGCTCCCCGCATTAGAGCCGGAGGTGACCGTAAATCGCGATGGAGTCTACTGGCATCCGGTCGCAACCGACCCCGATCTGCTCATCTCGCCACAGATTTTCCCCCTACGCTCCGCCGTAGAACAGATTACCTCTATTCGCGAATCACTGCTGCTAGTGACAGGAGGAGCGGCCAGCCGCTTTCGTTGAGGATAGACCTTTGTCCTCCGTGTGAGGTCGTGATACAATAGAACGAAATCGTCATAAACGCCGAAGCGTAACATGTTGTGAAGAACACAGTTCTTGCTGTTTCTTCGTACTTATTTACCGAGAGTAATGAGAGGATACAATTTTTTATGAGTGAGCCAGTGCAGCAGCCGAATGTAGAGCGTTTAGATGCACCACCAGAGATTGAAGGAAGTCAATCAACCTTTATCGATTATACGCTCCGCTTTACTGGTGCTCCTGGTCTTGGGCAGCTAGTCGCGGTCGCGGTCGCTGCAGCGGTCTACACGATTCTATCGTGGTTAGCGATTATCGCTCTGCCTTCTGGTGTGCCTGTAGTTTCGGCAGTATTTCTCGCTATTGGCTTTGGTATCCCGTTCGCCATCTGGTTTGGTGGCTGGGGCTTTGTGATTGCTTATATCGGCAATTTCGTGGGTGCGGGTTTGCTTGCGACACCGCCTCTACCTTTACCTATCGCACTCTGGTTTGGTACCGTCGATCTGATACAACTTGGTGTACCGATGATTCTGTATCGCACACTGGCAAAACGCTTTGGCGTGAGTTCCATTGGAAAAGACGTGTACACGGTACGTGGTTTCATCTTTTTTATTGTGTGTGCAGTCTTGCCGAATAACGTCATTGGTGGTCTCTATGGCAACTATATTCTAGTCCAGACAGGTGTTACAACCCCGAATACCTTTTTGTTTGGCTGGTTTGCGTGGTCACTCTCGAACGTCGTTGTGACACTGGTCATTGGTTCCGTTTTGCTAAAAACGTTGGGGCCCGTTGTCGAACGTTTCGGCTTGACTGTGCGTAACGCATTGAGCTAGGTAAAATTATCGGTCCCTACCGATACCTTCATTTTTTCGTCAAACAGCATCATCTGGTCTCTACGAAACGTTTGGATTATATTTTTACACCGAGTGCCTCGGTCCATTGTGCAACAGTGACCAACGCTGGAAAATCAGGGTATTTCATACGCAAACGTGCTGTCAAGGCCGCACTTGCAGGAGGACGTAATCCTGTGTACTGCAATACCTTTTGTGTTGTAAATAGCTCTTCAGGTGTGCCAGTAAAAGAAACTTTTCCGGCACGAAAGGCTACTACACGCTGACAATATTCCGCGACAAGCGTCATATCATGAGTAATGATGACAATAGTTTTGCCTTGTTGTTGTAGTGCGCGTAGCAGGTGCATAATCTCTGTGATAGAGTGCTGATCCTGGCCTGTTGTTGGTTCATCCACAATGACAATTTCTGGTCCTAATGCAAGCGTCGCCGCCACCGCCAGCCGTTGCCGTTGTCCCTTGCTGAGGAAAAGAGGGTCTTCATTCCGAATATCCGTCAGGTTCACAGCCTCTAAGGTTGAAGTTATAACCTTTTGCCGTTGTGCAGAAGGCATCCCTAGATGCTTCAAGCCGTATTCGATTTCGCCGCTTACTGAGCGGCAGAAGAGTTGATGGTCAGGATTTTGAAAAACATAGCTGACCGAGAGCGGAAGACGCTTGCGTACACGTTTCGATGTTACGTCTTGCCCCAACACTTGCATTTGTCCAAAGGAAAGGTGATAGATGCCTGCAAGTATCTTCGCAAAAGTTGTTTTCCCACTGCCATTTGGTCCTACGAGCGCGAGCATTTCACCCCGATAGAGCGTGAAATCAATGCCGTGCAATGCTGTTGTGCCGTCTTCATAACTATAGTGTATATTCTTAGCTTGTACAATAATTTCATGAGGAGAAATGCGCTGCTCTTTTGAGAGTTTGTTATCGAGTAAGCTGGTAGAGGGCAAAAAAGCAACTTCTGCCTCTTCGATTGTGAGAGGTGGGTGAGAAGCGTAAGTATAGCCAGTCGCCCAGGAGATGCGTGTTAGTTCGCTAGCCGAGGCGCCGCAACGCTCTAAAAGCGTTTTTTCCGTATAGAAGTCTGCCGGGGAAGCCACCAATTCGACACGTCCTTTATGTAATAGGGCAATACGATCACAAAAAGCTGAGAGAATTTCAGGGTCCTGCTCGACAAGCACTACCGTCATGTCAAAGTCTTTACGCAGGCGAGCGATTGTCTCGATGACCGCGCGTTTGCCAATGGGGTCGAGATCGCTTGTCGGTTCGTCGAGAATAAGCACTTGTGGACGCATTGCCAGGAAAGCGGCAAGAGCGATACGTTGCTTCTGACCACCTGAGAGGTCGGAGGGATGGATATACGCTGCCCCTTTCCAAAGATGTTCAAGGCCAACCCATGTTAGTGCATCATGAATACGTTGCAGAATCTCCTCTGTCGGAACACTTTGAATCTGTAACCCCAATGCTAGCTCGTGCAGAAGACTCATGCGTAAAAACTGGTTTTCCGGGTCTTGCAGCACCATCCCGATAGTATGAGAGCTTGGCGTTTTCGCGGTCACAGGTTCTCCTAGTAGTGCGATATTGCCGCGAAAATGCTGTACCAGTTGTCCCGGTGTGAGACGCGAACTATAAGGTAGAATACCCGTTAAGATGCGACACAGTGTAGTTTTTCCTGCCCCACTCGCTCCTGTGATACCAAAGCATTCACCACGTGCGATACGTATCGTGATATCGCGCAACTGCCAGGGATTGGGCTTCTCGCTAAAGGTGGGATAACGCCACCATAGTCCTTCGGTTGCAAGAGCAGTAGATAAAGCCTCTTCGCTCATCGTAACTCCCATAGCATGTGTGTAATCGTATCGTGTGGGGTAAGAGCTATCAGCAATAAGCCAAGACTCATGAGCACAATTGCCCAGTCTATGAGTCGCCAGGGGCTGGTTTCATAGAAGTCCGCACTGGCATGCCCTAATGTATAACCGCGTATCTGTAGGGCGTCGCCGATCTCGCTAGAACGGCGAATCATTGTTGCTACGATTGGTACTGCGAGGCTTCCCAGATCACGTAATCGTTGGAAAATACTGCGTGGGCGTGCGTTGATGGCACGCGAAAGCTGGGCCTGATGAATGGTGGTATAGTCGGATAAGGCCAGGTCAAGCGAACGAAACACGGTACTGAGAAAAAAGATGAGTGCCTGTGGGACATGCAATTGACGCAACGCTCCAATCAGTTCCGCGTCTCGACTGCTCACGACGAGCGCGATTGTTGCAAACACCATGCCAGTATAGCCGATAACTTTTGTACATGCCACCAAAACTCCCCGATCACTGACAAATACCGTCAACGGATGAAAAAAGGGAAAACGTAGCAGCGTCCATGTTGGGAGCGGCAAGAAATGTGTCATAAGAAACGCTACTCCAGTGGCTACAAGGATACCTACAAGCAGTTTGCGTGTCACAAAAAAGTAGACACCGACGATGATTACCCAGGCCAATTCCCAGAAAGCGAAACCTACGCTCAATTGCCCTGAATACACTGGAAATTGTAGTAGAACAATATGCCCTGGAACAGGATTGAACAAGACCCACGTTATGAATAAGCTGACCAACGGTGAGAGTGTTAGCAGTAAATACAAGCGTGCGAGCCGTGCCTGCATACCACTCAAAACGGATAGTAGGAGTGATACAATAAACAACACCGACGAGCCGATGAAGTCGGGATGCAGAGTATCAATGGTACGTAGAGACGCACCCGATAGACATAAAACAAGCAATACGCGAGCAATGAGATGTATCTGAGCGAAGGGGGCATCTATGCGTCGTGAGAAAAGAAATGAGCGTACATAGTGTCGATTCGGTGGTGGTTGTAGAAAAATGGTCTCTTCCGAAGTATGGTTTCTGCTTGCTAACACTGAGTCTCCAACAATTTGTAAGAAGCAATCATGTGACTGCCTTCATAGTATACCTTATTTTTAATGAATTTGGAAGTTCTATTCAAACACCCAAAGGGTGTTTGAATAGAACTTCCAAATTCATTAAAAAAACCTATGCAGCGATTTTTTTGTGCTTCGCGACAATTTCTTGTTGCACGTTGGCGGGCACCTCTTCGTATTGGGCAAACTCCATTGCGAAGGAGCCGCGCCCCTGTGTGATGGAGCGTAGGTCGGTGGTGTAGTGTAGCATTTCAGCCTGAGGCACGAGCGCTGTGATCTGCTGCATACCGTCGCTGGTCGAGTCCATGCCGAGAACGCGCCCACGTTTTGTATTGATATCACTCATCACGTCGCCCATGTTGTGTTCGGGAATAGTGATGGTGACGTTCATAATTGGTTCCAGCAAGACCGGATTGGCGAGTGGCACCGCCTCTTGCATGCCGAGCGAGGCCGCGACCTCGAACGATTGTGCCGAGGAGTCTACTGGATGGTATTTGCCATCGACAACGGCAACCTTGACGTAGAGCATGGGGTTGCCGGAGAGGAAGCCCTTCTTGAGCGACTCCCGCACCCCCTTTTCGACGCCTGGAATATATTGACCGGGGACGACGCCACCGACAATCTTGTCTTCAAAGATGAACAGTTCTTCGCTATCTCTTGGCAGTGGCTCGATCTCTAGCCAGACATCGCCAAATTGTCCATGTCCACCGCTCTGCCGCTTGTGACGACCATTGGCGCGTGCCTTCTTGCGAATGGTCTCACGATAGATGATGCGTTGGTCGTGTGTTTCCAGATCGACGCTATATTTACGTTTGATGCTCTCGACCACAATTTGCAGATGAGATTCGCCCATGCCTGAAAGCAATACCTCAGCGGTCTCATGGTCGCGAGCTACGTGCAATGTGCGGTCTTCCTCGACAATGCGTGCGAGTGCATTGCCCATCTTGTCAAGGTCGGCCTGACTCCTGGGGATAACCGCGACGGTGTAGCACGGGCTGGGGAAGATAATCGAGGGAAGCGGCGTAGCGGCATCTTTCGCGCTCGTCAGGGTATCGCCAGTATGGGTGTTGGTGAGCTTGGTAACGGCTCCAATATCACCCGTTGGAATTTCAGTTGCATTTTCCTGTGTTTTGCCTCTTGGCGTGATAAGTTGGCCCAGACGTTCGTCGCTCTTCGTTTGTATGTTGAGAAGGTGGCAGTCGGGCTTGACAGTTCCACTATAGACACGGAAGGTCGAGACAGTACCAACCTGTGCCGCTGCTGTCTTGAAGACAAACAGGGATGGTGCGTTGCCGAACGTTTGTGCCTCTTCGCTGATGGCGTCGGCAGCACTGGGTAGATAATCCACGATGGCATCGAGCAGCGTTTGCACGCCAATATTTTTCGTTGCGGAGCCGCAAAGGACTGGAAACGTAAGCCCTGTACAGGTACTCTTTTTGACCACGGAAAGGACCTCTTCGTCGCTCAACTCCTCGCCTTCCAGGAATTTCTCCATCAGGGCGTCGTCACTCTCAACGGCGCATTCGATGAGTTGTTCGCGGTAGGTGCTGACGTGCTCTTTGAGATCGTCAGGTATGGCAATCTCCTGTACATTGTTGCCGCCCTCGAAGCTATAGGCTTTGCGTGAGACGAGATCGACGACACCTGTAAAATGAGTTTGCTCGCCAATGGGTATTTGCAGGGGGACAATTCTATTGCCGAACTTGGTACGTAGCGAGTCGAGTGCTTGCTCGAACGAAGTGTTTTCGCGATCAAGCTTGTTGACGAGAATGATACGGGGAAGATTACGCTCGTTGGCGTACTGATAGGTGAGTTCTGTACCAACTTCGACGCCTTTTTCTGCCGTCACCACCAAGAGGGCGGCGTCGGCGACGCGTAGGCCAGCTTTCACTTCGCCTAAGAAATCGGCATAACCGGGGGTGTCGATGAAGTTGATCTTGGTGTCTCGCCACTCGACGGGAAGCACCTTCGCATTCAAGGACATGCGCCGTTTGAGTTCGTCGGGGTCATAGTCGGAGACCGAGGTGCCCTCATCGACCTTACCCTGTCGGGTAACTGCCCCGCTATCGAAGAGGGCCGCATCTACCAGCGAGGTCTTGCCTGCTCCAACATGTGAAATCAATGCAACATTGCGAATCTGTTCCGCCCTATAAACCTTCATAGAAACTAATCCTCCTGAGTTTCTCCACAAGAGGTGATCTACCAGACGCGTTGGGGTCTGCCATAGACCACCTGTGCGGCTACATATGTGTAGCTGGTTCGGTACAGAGGTAAAAAAAGTGTGCAACGCACTGTTCCAATTCGGTATGTTTAGTATAGCAGCAATGTGAAATTTATTCTACCTGACAAATGACAAATCCCAGAAGCAATGTTTCTACACATACAGCTCACTCATGCTAAGCGTCATTTGACTCATATCACAGTTCTAACACAAATTCGACAAAGGATGAGTTCTCGTTGTGCAATGAGAAAGTAGGACAAAAGAGCATTGAACAAGAGTGTATGAAAGGAGAGTCTGAGCTGAGGATTCAACGTAGCATCACCATCAATCAACCCATTGAAAGAGTCTTCGCGCTACTATCCGATTTAGAACAGTCAGGTGGATGGGAGACCCATTCTGAGAAGGAAGAGCTTGTAACCTACCACTTTCTTGGCTTTCCCATTAAAGTGATACAGCAACTGCCTGGGTTTTTTGGGATACGTAAAATATCAGCAGGTCCTTTAGGGGTAGGAACGACGTTTGTGCAGACCACGACTCGGCGAGGAATTTCCACCGAGGACTTGATAGAAATAACAGAGTATGAGCCTCCCAATATAGTTACATTCATACAGACAAAACCTCTTAGAAGTGAATTCAGGTGGGTTCTTAAAGCTGTTGATAGAGGCACGAAAGTTACAGTAACTTTACATGTAGAGATGTTCTGGCTAATAGGGCTTTTTGCAGCTTCCTCAGCAAAGAAGGAATTGGAAAAATATATGACAAGACTGAAGGAAAGACAAGAAGCCATCTAGCATAACAATCTTCCCTCATGAATATGTTGTTGCTTATTTACAACGAGTATTTCTATAATTTCAATGCTTTTCGGAACTTTCAAAAAGCTCTGTCCCTAAATTGGCGTCTCTTGTCCTCTTTGCCCCACACTGCTATACTGAAGACTGTATTTTCCATTGTTGTATCTGAAACAACTGAGAAGGGAGTGACACCATGCCTGTAGATATAACTGATATCGAGAATATTCTGGCGCAAGAGGAGACGTGGCGGCAGACGCAGACGATCAACTTGATTGCTAGCGAAAATACGCCGAGCGATGCTGTACGGCGTGTGCAAAACTCGGATTTTATGGGACGGTATGCCGAGGGACACCCGAACGAGGGCGACAAGGTAAACCGCTATTATCAGGGGACGCGCTTCATTGATGAGATCGAGCGCATGGCACATGATGAGATTATCGCGTTGTTTCGCGCCCGGCAAGCTGATGTGCGACCAATTAGCGGTAATGCAGCAAACACGGCTATCGCGCTTGGTTATCTACGCGGCGGCGATACTATTATCGCCAACTCGACCGATGGTGGTGGACACATTAGTCATGGTCCTGTAGGTGTCTTTGGACGCCGTATACAAAATCGTGGGCAGGTGTTGAAGCTGGGGAGCGAAAAATCGGTCAATTTGCACTATTTACCATTGACGCCGGACCAGTATCATGTCGATCCCGAAAAGACTATCGAGATGATCGACCAGATTTCACCGCAACTGGTGATTATGGGCAAGAGCCTGTTCTTTTTTCCAGAGCCTGTTTCGCAGGTTGCCGCATTTTGTAAAACGAAGGGGATTCCTTTGCTTTATGATGGGGCGCATGTGCTTGGGCTGATCGCGGGTGGTGAGTTCCAGGACCCATTGCACGAAGGGGCAACGTGGCTGACAGGTAGTACACATAAGACGTTTCCAGGTCCACAGCGCGGTGTTATTCTTGGTAACATGGACGAAGAGATGGAAAAGAAATTCTGGCCCCCAGCGGATCGTGGTGTGTTCCCGGGTTCATCGAGCAACCATCACCTGAACACACTACCAGCATTAGTAGTCGCTACTCGTGAGATGCGAGCAAATGGAGCGAAGTATGCGACGCAAATTGTGCGTAACGCGCAGGCACTGGGGCAGAGCCTTGATTCACTGGGCACACCTGTCGAGGCACGAGAGTTTGGCTATACCATGAGCCATATGATTGGTGTCAATGTCGCGCAGTGGAGCGGAGGTGTTGAAATAGCGAAGGTGTTAGAGAAGAATGATATCATCGTCAACTACAACATGCTACCGGGGGATACCGACCCACGCAATCCCTCTGGTCTCCGCATTGGCGTCTCTGAGATGACCCGGTTTGGCATGGAGGAGCAAGCGATGGGCGAACTAGCGCAACTGATTCATGACAGTGTGCGTGGCAAGAACGTCAAAGAGCAGGTTCATGCACTACGTAGTCGCTACGTCGAGATGAAGTTTGTATAGAGATCGTAAACGGGAAGAGGATGCGAGACTTTTTTCCTAGTTGAAACTTGTGTTTATCCTACTACGTGACCTATGCATATGTAGCTCCTTATCAGTTTTGCGACATCATGTATGGTGTAGTTATGAATAAAAATAGTAAAGGATGTAGAAAATGGGAACTTTTTTTAGAGGTCTTTTGTTCGGTCTAGGACTCGGCTTTTTGATAGCACCAATGCGTGGTCAAGAAATGCGCCGACTTATCAGCGAACGTTTTCAAGAACTACGTGGTGCTCTGCCTGAAGGTTCGCAGGTGAATCAATACACGCAACAAATTTCGGGGAGTGCTACACAGGCCGCCAGCTCACTAAAGGATTACGCACAACAAGCTACTGCACAGGTAAAAGATACTGCAAGTAGTCTAGGAAACATCGCACAGCAGGCTGGTTCGAGTGTGAAAGATACCGCTAGCAATCTTGGTGGTATCGCACAACAGGCTGGTTCAGATGCGAAGAATACTGTGAGCGATCTGGGAAGCAAAGCGCAAGACGTAGCACAGCAGGCTGTATCAACCGCGAAGAATACGGCGAGCAATGTTGCAAATGTAGCTCAAAATACGGCGCAACAAACTGCATCAACTGCGAAAGATATTACCAGTAACGTGGCGAATACGGCTCAAAGTGCGACTCAACAAGCTGCATCTAATGTGAAGGATACCGCTAGTAATGTGGCAGATACGGTCCAAAAGACGGCCCAACAGACTGCATCTAATGCGAAGGATACTGCTAGTAATGTGGCAAATACTGTCCAACAGACAGGTTCAAATGTAACGGATGCGAGTAAGAGTGCTGCTAATACAACTACCCAGTCAACCTCGCCATCGCTACAAAACATACAACCCACGACATCTTTTCCGGCAGTCTCTGCTAGCAATACCAGTTCTACTGGCTTAACCTCTTCTGCGGCAGGGGATACACTTAGCACGATACCAGGAATCGAGCCTGAAATACAGGGTAAGCTAGAGGCGCAAGGGATAAATACTAAGCAGCAGTTGCTTGAGCAGACTTCATCGAAAGATGAGCGCACAACGCTTTCCCAAAGGGTTGGTGTAAGCACACATATGCTTAAAACGCTAGCTGATCGTGCTGATCTCATGCGTTTGCAAGGGGTGACTGCTGATGTAGCGACGATGCTTGAAGAAGCAGGTGTCGCTGGTAGCAAGGACTTGCGTCGTCGCAACCCTGAGCATCTGTACGCAACGCTGAAAGAGGCACAAGAGACTGGCAATAATGCCTATAACACGCCAGGAATCGATCAGCTTACGCAGTGGATCGCGGAAGCAATGGCACTTACAAGTTCCACACAAGAGTAATTGTGTCGTAATCTGTCAACATTGATTGTGTCTCGCCACCTACGGTGGCGAGACACAATCAATGTTGACAGATTTTATTTTTGCCAGGTTTTGCGTAACACACGTAGCCAGTTTTCGTGTGTTATTTTTTGTAATGCTGCCTCATCATAGCCATGTTCGCGCAGTGCCGCTAAGAGCTTTGGTAGACCAGTGACATCTTTGATATCCTGTGGCACTGTTGCGCCATCGAAGTCGGAGCCGAGGCCAACATGGTCGATGCCGAGATGTTCGACGAGATAGTCGATGTGACGTACCATCGTCTCTATCGGCGTATTGGCGTCGTTGTAGCCATCGTTACGCAGAAATGAAACGGCAAAGTTCAGTCCAACCATGCCATCGGAGGCTTGAATGGCGTCGAGTTGCTTGTCCGTCAGGTTACGCGGACAGGGGCAGAGGGCGTGGACATTCGAGTGGGTTGCGACAAGAGGTTTGTCTGAAAGTTGCTCGACATCCCAGAAGCCCTTTTCAGTGATGTGCGACAGGTCAATCATAATGCCGAGGCGATTACAGGCACGTACAAGCTTCTTGCCAAGTTCGGTTAAGCCTGGACCTGTATCGGGCGAGTGTGGAAACCTGAAAGGGACGCCATGCCCGAAAATGTTTGTGCGGCTCCATACAATGCCTAGTGAGCGTAAGCCTGCTTGATAAAAGACTTCCAGTGCATCCAAATCAGGGTCAATGGCTTCGGCACCTTCAAAGTGCAGGATTGCCGCGATTGTGCCGTTGTGCAGACTGGTTTCAAGGTCGTCGGAGGTACGTACAACCTTCACCTGTCCCTCTGACTCTGCCTCAATTCTGAAAAGACGAGCGGTCACTGCCAGTGCTGTTTTGAGCGCGTAGTCGTATTCGATGGCAGGGGCGAGCGGGAACTCGTAGCCGTTCTCGGTTTTGATAATGTCTTCCTCTTTGACCGTCCCTGCTGTGTTTGGTACGAAGACCGCGAAGAAGCCACCGCCAAAGCCACCTTTTCGCATGCGTGGCAGGTCGAGATGTCCCCTGTCGCTCTCAACAAAGAACGAACGGTTGCTACCGCGCTCCGGTAGATGAAGATTGAGTAGAATATCGTTGTGTCCATCGAAGATAGGTAATGGGTTTGCCATTCTTGCGTTGTTGCTTTGCATGTTAGCTGACTCCATGTTCTTTGAGCAGGTCAACGAGCCATTGTTCATCGTGAATCGGCACGCCAGCTTTTTGGGCTTTGGTGACTTTTGACCCTGGCTCCTCACCAACGATGAGATGACTCAGCGATTTGTTCACTCCCGATGCGATTGTACCACCTAGTTCTATTAGAGCCTCTTCCGCGACGGGACGTGTCATGCTACTCAATCGGCCCGTCAAGAGGAACGTTTGGCCTGCGAGTGGTCCCGTTATGATGTGTTGCTCCTCTTGCATGTTCAGGCCAGCTTCGCGCAAGCGTTCAATGAGAGCTTGATTGTCTGTTTCTTGTAGCCAGGAGTAGACGCTATGCCCGATCTTCGGTCCTATGCCTGGAACTGCTACGATTGCCTCTTCGCTGGCCGACAATAAATTGTCTATATTCTGAAATGCAGCGGCGATAATTTGGGCCGCTTTCTCACCCATATAGCGAATGTTGAGGCCAAACAGTAGCCGCCAGAGCGGACGCTGCTTGCTAGCTTCGATGCCAGCGAGCATATTGTCCGCACTTTTGGCCTTGACACCTTCCAGTGCTAAGAGTTGGTCACGGGTCAACGTGTAGAAGTCGGCGACGGTTTTGACATAGCCTGCCGCGACAAGTTGCTCACACATTTTTTCGCCGATGGTCTCGATATCCATTGCGCCCTTCGAGACAAAGTGAATGAGACTCTCAAGGTTACGAGCTGGACATTTTGTATTAGGACAATAGGCCATTGCTTGATCCGGAATGCGAATGATCGGCGTACCGCAGCGTGGACAAAGTTCTGGTAGATGATAGACCTCTTCGTTGCCTGTACGCCGCTCGATGACAGGCTTTACTACCTGCGGAATAACTTCGCCTGCACGTTGGACCAGCACCCAATCGCCGATACGCAGGTCTTTACGCTGAATGTCACCCTCGTTATGAAGCGAGGCGCGTGAGACGGTGACGCCACGAATATTCACTGGCTCAAGCTCTGCCCATGGGTTAACCGCTCCAGTACGTCCAATGTTCACATCAATATTGAGCAATTTGGTCGCCACCTGGATTGGGGGATACTTGAACGCGATGGCCCAGCGTGGATCTCGTGCGACGGTGCCGAGTTCCTGCTGCTGAAAGAAATCGTTGATTTTGATGACCACGCCGTCGATCTCGTAGGGGAGATTGAAGCGTTCCTGCTCCCACCTCTTACAGAAGGCGATCACGCCGTCCATCGTATGTGCGAGATGAATATTCGGGTTGACAGAGAAACCCCACTCACGAATATGATGCAGGGCATCCCATTGATTGTCGATGTCCATGCCCTGAATATAGCCGATTTGATAGCCGAAGAAGTCGAGGTGACGCGAAGCGGTAACACGCGGGTCTTTCTGGCGTAGCGAACCAGCGGCGGCGTTGCGTGGATTGGCGAAAAGTTTGTTGTCATGCATCTCTTCATTGAGCTTTTCAAAGCTTTTGATCGACATGTAAATTTCGCCACGTACCTCAACGCGGTCGGGGATACGTTCTCCGCGTAAGCGTTGTGGAATGGTGCGAATGGTGCGTACATTGGGCGTCCAATCCTCACCGATCAGACCGTCGCCGCGTGAGGCACCTATCGCTAGCCTGCCTTTCTCATACGTTAACGCCATTGCTAAGCCGTCGATTTTGAGTTCGCAGACGTAGCTAAACTTCGCATCAGGCAGAATAGCTTGAGCGCGTTTTTGCCATGCCAGCAGTTTCTCTTCATCGAAGGCGTTGGCAAGGCTCAACATCGGCACTGGATGGCGATGTTGTGGGACATCCTGTGTGGGGCCTGCCCCAACCCGTTGTGTGGGCGAATCAGGCGTTTGTAGCTCTGGATGGTCCTGCTCGATCTGCCGTAACTCTTGCAGAAGGCGGTCATATTCCGCGTCAGTTAGTGTAGGGTTATCTTGCACGAAATACTGATAGTTGGCCTCTTCGATCTGGTGTCGTAGTGCGGCAACATGGTCGGCGAGTTGTTCTGCTTCGTTAGCGTGTTCATAGGACATACAATGTACAACCTTTCAATATGAGATAACGCTAGCAAACGTTCTGAAAAAGTATTCTTTTCAGAATGTTTGATAGTGGAACACTTCGGGCGTACCTGTAAACAAGCCATTGATGTTGCTGCGCCACTGCGGGAAGAGTGGACCACCGCGAAAGCCTTCTGTATGAGCTGTGAGGGAGGTCCAGACGACGTTGAGCATATAACGCTGTGGTTGTTCGATGCAACGGGCTACATTCGCCGAGATGCATTCTGGGTGTTGACGTATCACGTCTAGCCCACGCAAAATGCCCGCGCCAAGTTCCTCTTCTTTGCCTGTTGCTGCGATAAATACCGCGACTTCTGTCACCATGATAATGCCTCCGTTTTCTTTACATCGTACCATACAGCACGAAGATGTCGTCATTCGCCAATTCTCAATTGCAGGACGTTTTCTAATTGCACCATTATATTGTCTTTATGCGTATTCCCTGATTGGCTGTTGTCTGGCATAGCCCCGCCTTCTATACTAAACAATAAAAAGGACACACCCTTATGCACTCTCTTACTTCGCGTAAATTGTGGAATTATGTTGTACGGTTGTTTGTACTCATCTCTGGCTTATTTCTTTTTGCAACTGGCACCGTCTTTACCTATCGTTCAAATATGGGGCTGGGACCATGGGATGTGTTGCACCTGGGCATCAGCCGCCACACGCCAATTACCTTTGGACAGGCCAATATTGTGGTTGGAGCCATAGTCATTCTTGCTGGCCTATTTCTACGTGTTTATCCTGGTGTTGGTACTCTGCTCAATATGGTACTGATTGGCTTCTTTGTTGACCTGCAACTACGCCTCAACTGGCTACCCGATTTCAGCAATGCATCATTATTGGTACGCTTACTTATTGATGTGTTAGGTGTATTTATCACGGGGATTGGTAGCGCACTCTACATCAGTCCACGTCTCGGCGCAGGTCCACGCGATGGCCTCATGATGCGATTACATGTACTCACAAGGACCCGTATCGCCAGCGTTCGCGCGCTCATCGAATGCTCTGCCCTGGTCTTCGGCTTTTTCCTCGGTGGCACTGTTGGTGTGGGAACACTGCTCTTCGCTTTTGGCGTTGGCCCCTGTGTCGAGGTTGGGTTTTATCTTATCAAGAAGTTTCTGCTGCTCACTGGACTTGGTACGATAGACAACTCATGAGAAGCCCTTCTTACAATACCTATGTATCGTTGGTCTCTCTTTTGACCACAGATAAACCAACAAGGAAAGCTTCAAGTCCTGCCTCAAAACCGCTGCGAGGTTTCTGAAACCTGAAAGCATCTACTCGCTCCAACTCTACAAATCCATGTAGGAACGCCCAGAGAGCGACAGCGGCATTCGCACTTGCCTCCGTTGATAAGCCTATCATACTTTCAAGCAGGTTGACGACGAATAGCCAGAGATGATGTTCGGCCATAAGCGAGCCTGCTGGTACTTCGTACTGCTGCATAATCAAGTTATAGAGTGCGGGATGAGTACGCGCAAAGTCCAGGTAAGCATATACCGCAGTTCGCACGGCATCAAGTCCGTCGCGACCAATAATTGCTGTCGCAAGGGTCGTTTGTAGCTGGCGCAGGCCCTCATTAGCGATGGCGGCCTCAAGCGCGGCGCGATCTGGATAGTGACGATAGAGAGCATGTGCGGTTAGGCCCAGCGTTTTAGCTAGAACGCGCATAGAAAGAGCCTCTATGCCGTGTTGTTCAACATAGGCGAGGGCTACCGCTAGAATTGTTTGAGCATTGGTTTTTGCAGGATATGGCATAACAGGACTAGTATACACCTTGACAAGCGCAGATGGAAAGGTATACACTGTTCCCATGAAGGTATACATTGTATACCTTTATGAAAACGAAGTTTTCGACGACAATAATTAGAATGACTTCTACAAGGCGAAAGATTGCTATGGTTACTAGCCAATCAGGAGGTATATACCATGAAAAGTGTGGTTATCACAGGTGTATCGAGCGGTATTGGGAGGGGGGCTGCAAAAGTTCTGGTGGAAAAGGGATTTCACGTTTTCGGGAGTGTACGAAAGGCCGACGACGCCAAAGAAGTCACCGCCATGTTAGGCAATGCATTTACTCCGCTCATTTTTGATGTTACGGATGAACAAAGTGTTCAAAATGCGGCCCAGTTTGTGCGCGAACAATTACAGGGCGAGACGCTGTTTGGGCTAGTGAACAATGCAGGTATTGCGGTTTTAGGGCCGCTTACTCACATCCCTGTAGACGAGTATAGGCAACAACTAGAAGTGAATCTTGTCGGACCTTTTCTTGTCACTCAAGCCTTTGTGCCTTTACTTGGAGCAGACCACTCTCTGAAAGGGGAACCGGGGCGCATCATCAATATTAGCTCTGTGGGAGGGAAAATGGCGGGGCCATTTATTGGTCCCTATCACGTATCAAAATTTGGCTTGGAAGGATTCTCTGATAGCCTGCGTCGTGAATTGATGCCATACGGTATTGATGTCATCGTTATTGGGCCTGGATCGGTTGCGACCGCTACCTGGGATAAGGCAGAAGCCGTTGATCTCTCTCGTTATGAGGGGACTGACTATGCATCTGCCCTCAAGAAGTACAGGCGTTATATGGTTGAAGGTGGACGTAAGGGTTATTCACCAGAGCGGCTTGGTACAGAGATATGGAAAGCTTTGACGGTTGCTCATCCACGCGTGCGTTATGCTGTTGTGCCGCAACGTTTCGTCAATTGGACGCTCCCTCTACTGTTGTCTAAACGACAAGTAGATAAACTTACGGCAAGAAATCTTGGCCTACAACGCAAATAGTTGCCAAAGAGAAAATTGTAGATACTGTGTTGCTTGTCAAGAGGCAAGCAACACAGTATCTACATCTTTGTGTTACACGCTCTGGGAGTCGCTCCAATCTTGCTGGAAGGTTTGTTGCAGCGTGTTTAATACGCCACTATCTGAGACGAGAATGCCGAGTTCGCGGTTCTTATCGAGCGATTGTGTCGAGATGTTTTCGGAGCCAACAAAGGCTTTTTGTCCATCGACGACGATAATTTTGGCGTGCATATACAGGCGTGGGTCCTCTTTGACCTGTATACTGCCCTGCTTGATCGTGCTGATACCATCGCTGTTGGTATCACGCGAGGAGCCGCTTGGAGAAGGAAGAATGATCTGGATATGCACACCCCGTTTGGCCGCATCGACTAACGCTTGTTCGATGTTGCTATCTTGCATCTCCTCTGCTTCGATTAAGACTGTGTGGTGGGCGCTACCGATGAGCGTGGTGAATGCGTTGCGCGAATTGACTGGACTGACGACGAGGTTGGCGTCATTGAATTGGGCCGTTGTATGGTTCCAGTCGGCGTTGAAGATCGCGATCACTGCCTGTACGTCCTGTGGATTCGTATCGACGATATCGTATTCGCGGTTTGTTGTGCGACTACTACCACCGCTACTGCCACCGAGGGCAGCGCGTGTGAAATTCGAGGTCATGATATAGGCGGTTGAACCGTCAATAATCATACCTTTTTCGTGTGTTAAGGTGAAGCTGGAACTTGTTGGTTGGGCCTTAATGCCAGCAGCATTCAGTTGGTCGATGGTACGTCTTGGCGAACCACCACCACCAAACGGGTGTGGCTCAATCATGACACGTACATCACGTCCCTTGTGGGCCGCTTCTTCCAATGCTCTAATTATGTTGCGGTCACTGAGGAGATATATCTCGACCCAGACCGACTTTTGTGCGCTTGTGATGGCGCTTGTGATGCCTGAGTCGCCTGCACTAGGCTCTACAAACACCTTTACACCTTGTACGCCTGACCCGATTGGGCCACTACTGGTGGTTCCTCCGATACTACTTCCTCCAATAGAGATGCCTGTATCGCATGCTGTTAGAAATAGACAAAAAAGACTTATGATGATAGCTATAAACTTTGCTTTATGTGGAAGTTCAATTCGCATAGTGTCCTCCCTTAATTTTTTATTCGATGGCTTCTTGCCGCCTACGGCGGCGCGAGGGGAAGAGAAGGTTGGGGCATCGCCCCAGACCCCATGCAAGGGGCGGCTGCCCCTTGCATCCCCGCTTTTTACTCTGTGATACGACGAACGCCTCCCAATGCTGGAAGGCGTTCGTCTTTGTTCATGTTAGCGACACAATTATGGGTGCAAGAACACATAGAGCGGTGCCAGCACTAGGGTAATGGTAGCAAGCAGCTTAATCAGGACGTGTAGCGATGGGCCAGCAGTGTCCTTGAAGGGATCACCAACGGTGTCGCCGACAACACTGGCCTTATGCTCTTCACTGCCTTTGCCATGTACGACACCGTTGGGATCAACTGCGCCACTGGCGTTAATGTGTAGGAAACCAGCCTCGATATATTTCTTGGCGTTATCCCAGGCACCACCACCATTGTTGAAGAACAGGGCGAGAACGATACCACCCATTGTACCAACCATCAGCATTGCTGCCGCTGCCTGTGTACCAAGAATGACGCCAACGGCAATCGGCGTCGCGATAGCTATGATGCCAGGGAGAATCATGGCACGCAAAGCACCGCGAGTACTGATATCGACACAACGTGCATAGTCGGGGTCAACGCGGTCTTCCACGCGCTCCGCCATAATTTTTGGATTTTCGCGGAACTGGCGGCGTACCTCTTCAATCATGTTCTGAGCCGCCGCACCGACTGCGCGAATTGCCAGCGAACTGAAGAACAGAATCAGCGTCAAGCCGACGAGGGCTGCGATGAAGACAGTGATGTCGGCGAGGTTCACGTTATAGACGCCACCTCTTTCACTCGGTATTCGCAGCCGGTAGAGAACGTCAAGGTAGGCACTGAAGAGCAGGAAGGCGGCAAGAGCTGCTGAACCAATACCATAGCCCTTTGTCAGTGCTTTCGTCGTGTTGCCCACACCATCAAGCGCATCGGTGATGTCTCGTACCGCACCTGACTCACCACCCATCTCAGCAATACCACCTGCGTTATCGGTGATTGGGCCGAATGTATCCATTGCGAGAATGTACCCGCACGTCATCAGCATACCAACGGTAGCAGCGGCTGTGCCGAAAATACCACCGACATTGATGATGCCATGCGTGCCCAGTGTTACCTGACTTCCCAGGAAGTATGAGAGACCCAGTGCTGCACTGATTGCCAGTACAGGCAACACGACACACTCAAGACCAATGTAGATACCTGCGATAATGACGGTTGCAGGGCCGGTCAGAGAGGCGGAGGCGATTTCGCGTACAGGTCGGTAGGTGCCGGATGTATAGTACTGTGTGATGAATACAAAGGCGATACTGAGCAGAATGCCAACACAGCCCGCCAGACCATACCAGACCCACGCCGGTAAATTTCCTGTTGTTGCTAATGGCTGGTTATTGCCAAGCACTGTGCCGTTGAGCAACAAATAACTACCCACAAAGATGCCGATAACGCAAAGGATGCAGGTAATATAGTAGCCAATGTTCAGTTGACCCATTGCTATAGCACCGGGGTCACGTCCGTTCGCATTTTCTGGCTCGACGACAACCGAGGGGCGAATCCAGAGCAGACCAATCGCCGAGGCGATGATACCGAATGAACCCATCACGAGCGGGAAGAGAATCCAACCCGCATTGTGTGTCAGGTTGAAAAGTGCGACGCCTAGAATCATCGTACCGATGTTTTCTGCTGATGTTGACTCGAAGAGGTCGGCACCGCGTCCAGCGCAGTCACCGACGTTATCACCAACAAGGTCGGCGATAACCGCAGGGTTGCGGGGGTCATCTTCGGGGATATTTGCCTCTACCTTACCTACAAGGTCGGCACCAACGTCAGCCGCCTTGGTGTAGATGCCACCGCCAAGCTGAGCAAACAGGGCGACAAAACTAGCACCGAAGCCAAAGCCAATTATAAGTGAAGGCGTTGCTGCAAGCTGTGTTGCAGTGCCTAGGCCACCGAAGGCTATGAAGACAAGTGAGAGGCCGAGCAAAGCGAGCGCGACCACGAGGAAACCCGAAACAGCTCCGCCACGCAGTGACACCATCAATGCTTCACCGAGGCTTCTGCGTGCGGCACTGGCTGTACGAATATTGGCTCTCACGGCCACGTACATACCGATGTAGCCAGAGACACCAGAGCAGAACGCTCCAATGAGGAAGGCAACGCCAGTGTGCCATGCAAGGTAGAATTTATCCGCAGTTGATCCTTGACCGAGTAGTGCTAAGATAATGGAGATTATGATAGCGGCGACAACGGAAAGAATCGCAATAGTGCGGTATTGACGGTTGAGAAACGCTATTGCGCCAGCGAAAATAGCGTTCGAGACCTTTTGCATAGCAGGTGTACCGGTGTCCTTACGTAGGACGTAGATTGCCAGATAAGCTGCGAATAGGATGGCAAACCCTGCTACGACAACGGGCACCCAGATGAAGTTACTGTTACTCACGATAGAAAACGCTCTCCTTATATAGAAGGTACAGATATGCTAATCAACATTGATAAGCAGCAGATAGCGTGATGAAACCACAATAGAGGTGACTGCTTCACTATAGGATACAGCCGCCTCTACTAGATAAGCTAAGTCGAAACGTAGTGTAACATAGCCCTTGTACGATGACAAGTATGTTTTTCACAACTGAGTCGGTGAAATGAGAAACACATGCAACTCAAAAGTGTCCTTTGGAGCGCATATATGCTATACAATCCCAATTTTGCCGCTGAGTAGCCCCTGAATGCGCGGCAACAGAGGGACAAGTTGCTTTTTGCGTGAAACCAATCCTTCGACAACAACAGAATATCCATCAGCTTCAAGGGATGTATGCAACGCTTCTGCGACCGCATGTTCACCACCTGCGATGAGCAAAGTGCAGCGCATATTGATGATATCAACAATCATAAAAAGGAACGATGAGTAGTTATGCTCATGCGCGATACGTCGCATCGTCGAGACGATTTCGGTTGAGCGTTTTTCAATCGATGCAGGACTCGCGGTTTCAACGGTGCCAATCGCGATTTTTGCGTCGCCCATGGTAAATTCTTTGAAGTCGGATGTAATCAATGCCTCTGCCGATTTCTCGCTTAAATCGGAGGCGGCAGCGGCGAAAATTTCTTGTCCAAACTGCTCTATATCCTCGCCCGTAATCTCCGCCAGCTCTGCGGCTACGCGTTCATCGCGAGACGTGCAGGTAGGAGAGCGTAGAATGAGCGTGTCATAGAGGAGTCCCGCGAGCAACAATCCTGCGACATCGCGTGGAATGGCTACGCCTGCTTCGTGATAAAGTCCCACGATAATGGTGCCGGTACAGCCTACGGGATCGGCGCGGAACATAATGGGCTTGTTGGTATGGACATCGGCTATGCGATGATGGTCAATGATACCGAGTAGCTCGGCCTCGATGAGTCCGTCAACCGCTTGCGACTGCTCATTGTGATCGACGAGGATGACACGTTTGGGGTGCGCGTTGAGCAGGTCAGAACGCGAGATATAGCCGACGAGCTTGCCTTCGTTATCTACCACTGGTAGTGAGCGACGACGCGCTAATATTTTTTGCACCTCGCTCATCAAATCTTCAGGGTGGCAGAAATCGAAGGTGCGGCTCATGATATCCTGCGTGCTAATGCTCAAGTTGATGAGGCGTACTGCGGTAAAGGTATGGTGCCCTGTGCTAATCACCAGCACGCCTTGCTTACGGGCCGCCTGCAACGTTTTTTCCGAGACAAGCAGATCGCCCGTGATGACAAGAGCAGCCGCGCCACGCTCTATCGCGATCAGTTGTGCGTCTTCACGGTCGCCAATTACGACAAGGCAGCCAGTCTCTACATAGTCGGCCATCGTCTCCGCCTCCATAGCACCCACGATGACACGATTGCCAAGTGCGCGGCGTCCCTCGACCAGCACGCGTCCACGCAAGACACGGACGAGGTTATCGCGTTGCAGCGGTAGGCGATTCACCGCGCGTGGGTCGAGGTCATTGAAAAAGAGTTTGGCAAAATCTTCTTCGCCAATGATGCCATGTACCTTGTTTTCGCTATCCACAACGGGCATAGAGCGGCGATTGTGTTCCTGTAAAAGCTGTCCTGCTTCTAACAATGATTGGTCGATGTGGGCGCACACAACGCCACGCTTCATGACATCGCGCACCTGTAAATATACATCTTCTCGTGCTTCAGGTGCCTCGACCTGAAAGCGGTCAAGTACGAAGCTCACCTCTGGTTTCAATTCACCGTTACGTGCGGCTATTGCCTGCTCACCTTGTATATTCAAAAGCTTTGCATATGCGTATGCGGAAGCTACAGAGTCCATATCAGAATTTTTATGCCCAAGTACATAGATTGGTCGCACCATAGTATGTCCTCTCTTTATAAGTAAGACCGAACGTGTCGAGCCGTACCTGTATGTTTATAGGATACACGCTCTCTTCATTAGCAGTATGAACGTTCTCATTAAATGCTTTACATATATATTGTACAGATTTGTTGCTACATACGATTTACGTATTATACGTTTTTTTCCGTGTTAGACGTATCGCAACACCTATACATCCCGCAATCGCGATCAGCAAAAGTAGCATTCCTGCTATGATGTTAAAAGGTGAAGATTGTGGCGGCGTTTTTTGTGACGTTTGATGTGCTACAGGAGTCACTTGCGACGATAGACTAACTATTTGATCGGACAAACTATCATTGGGCTGTGGAAGTTCGACACTTGGATTCTGTTGTGGCCTACCATCCCCTATGTAACCTTTATATGGATTATTGTAGACGATTGGTTGGTTAGCAACAAGCACATTCTTGTGTATACGTTCGGAACCTCTCGCAGAGTGTGCCGTAAGCGTTATTGTGTAGTTGCCTGTTCTTGTATAGGTGTGATCGACACTGCTACCATTAGCTGTTGTGCCATCTCCAAAATCCCAGGTGTAGGTAAGGGGTGTCGTACCATGCTCAGGATCAAATGATGAGCGAGCATCGACGGCAATACTTTTGTTGACCAACGTTTGCCCTATGTCGCTGATAGCCGCGAATGGATGCATATTTGCAGACGTTTCTCCAAGTATATCGGGTTGGTGCAGCATCCAGGTCGTGAGCATACCGGGCAATGCGAGTGATAGCGTAAGCGCATGCGCCTTATGGGAACTGCCATCGGCAAACGTATTCATAAGTTGAATGGTATCCTGTGGTTGGTCGTAGGGATAGGACCATGCAGGCGGTTTGTTATCGTAGTAGGAGTAATTGCCAACGAATGTGGCACATGGGAGACCGGCAAGCGTAAAGGGCATTTGATCACTGCCACCTAGTCCGTCATCTTCCTGGTGGATATTGTTGATCTGCTCAGGCGTGAAAATCGGCTGTGCCTGTGCTTCGTTGTTCTCATCGTGATAGGTAAGACCCTGAAAACCGAGTGCCTGGAATTGTGCAAAGGCGGCGAAGACTGCCTGTTGCATCAACGCCCGAAAGTGCTTGATGTTCTCTTGCTGTGTCTGAGAGAGCTTGCTCTGTGCTGGATAGAGAGCGTTATTTTGCAACGGTGACATCTCGATGTTGAATGGAAGGAGTGGGTTCGCAGCCTGTCCGAGATAGCGTAGTGGATAGGCAATACCGTTTTGTTCTTCGTTGAACATGGCGACGATGTTCTGTACGTCACCATTGATTGTGTCATTGAGATAGTGAAACGAACCATACAGCCCCTGCTCTTCCGCATCGAAGATCACAAAACGCAACGTGCGTGCTGGATAGACATGATGACTATGCCAGTAGTTGCCCATTGCTTGAGCAACACCGAGTTCTATGGCACAGCCACTGGCGTCATCATTCGCCGATTGTGTCGAGAAAGCTTCACCGTCATAATGACAACCGATTACGACCACCTGTTCAGGGTGAACTCCTCCTGGAACCGTAACCTCGACATTGAATGCATGCGTTGTCGCAGGACGGTCATGCCAACCGCTCACTGTAAAGGTATCCTGGCGCGATTGTGTTCCGAAACCTTGCAAGTTGTGTAGCATTTCTTGTGACCAATACGAGGCAAATGCATCATGCCCACTGTTGCCATAACCAGCTTCACGGTGCTGAAAGTGAGTGACCATATAGAAAAGTTGATCATAAATATAGTCGGGATTGACGGTCGGGAAATCAGCGGGGGCGGCTTTTTGGGCATGAAGACGAGGTGTAGGTGCCGTAACTGCCAATGAAAGGAAGGTACCAAAAATGAGCATGCATAAGCAGCAAAATTTGATAATACTACGTTTCACGTTCTGGTTTCCTCCTTTACATTATAGTAGTGTACCAAGATAGTAACATACTTTTCCCCTTTGCACTAGCCCATTTTACCCATAACACTGAACAACAAAGAAGCACCATGCTACACTACAACAAGGAAAATAGCGATAGGGGAAGATCATGCAGAAACTAGAAGTATACATAGAAGAAAACGTACATGGATCGATACGACCGGTTGAGATCGTTGCAGATGCACCAGTTGCTGCCCTCGTACCTGCACTGGTTGAAGAATTGAAACTGCCGCGAGCGGACGTATTTGGGAAGCCACTGGTATACATGTTGCGCTATGCTTTTAATGGAAGAATCTTACCCGAACAAATGACCCTGCTTGCATCAGGTGTGGAACAGGGAACACAGCTTGTCCTTGATTCATACATTGTCGATGGCTCCGTGGCAACGATGATGGAAAGAACGAACGTGCAAGTGAATCCTGATGCACTCTTTCATTCTTCAGATACCGCGAATGATGACACTGGTTTTCCAGCACTGGCGGTAAGTACAGCGAAGTCTGTACAGGGGAAGCGACGTGTAACACGTAGAGCGTTTTTAGCTATCGGTGGTGTCGTTTTAGGTGTAGGCGCTATCGGCGCGGGCTATGCAGCATTTCGCACATTCAACAAGGGTACATTGAATACGGCGAATATGATGGGGGTACCAACAAAAACGCAAAAGATACCCGTACCCACAACTCCTATGATTCCAACAATGGCAAAGACCGGCATCGTCTTTACTGGACATCAACAGTTTGTACGTACTGTTGCATGGTCGCCTGATGGTACAATGCTTGCCAGTGGCTCTGATGACACAAATCTCCTGGTGTGGGGTATCGACGGTACCGTTCATCAGACGATTGCTCATCCCGCCTCTGTTTTTGCGGTTGCGTGGTCGCCAGACAGTCAACGTCTGGTGACAGGTTCAAATAACCAGGTCCTGTTTGTCAATGCCCAGACAGGTGTACAACTAGCTCACTCGATCCATCGTCACACCGCTGCTGTTACAAGCCTTGCCTGGACCGGGAAGAAGCAACAACTACAGGTCGTTTCGGGTGGTGCAGATAAACGCGCCATTGTATGGGACACAACGACATATCATTCGCAGACAATTTTTACGCGTCATACCACTCCTATTGAAAGTGTCTCCTGGGCAGCAGATGGACAGACGGTGGCATCGTCCTCGCAAGGTGGTGCTGTTCGTGTATGGAACGCGGCGAATGGACAAGAGCTTCATGCCTATTATTTAGACGCAAAAGTTCGTATGCGTGCGCTTGCTTACACCCCTACTGGTGCCACGCTAGCCGTTGGTGGTGAGGATGGTATTGTGCGCCTCTGGAATGCGGACACCTGTCAGCAGCAGGCAATAGTCAATGGAGTGCGGCAATGTGTCGATGTGCCACAACGCATACACGTATCACAAACGCCTGTGCGTTCTCTCGCATGGTCGCCTGATGGTAAGTTTCTTGCGGTGGGCAGTAACGATGGCGTGTTTACGCTCTGGTATCCTGGAAAAAATCAGAAACCATTACTCACTATGACAATTCAGCCAAATACGCCCGTTCACAGCATCACCTGGGCACCAAAAGGAAATCAGCTAGCAGTAGCCGCAGGCACCAAAGTAACGCTTATGACGTTGATGTAGTGTAGTGTACCAGAACAAAAATGTGGGTGGCAAAACGTGTTTTGCCACCCACATTTTTGTTCTGGTACAGGTTTAACCAGTGCTAATCTCTCGTTGCCTCTTCTACGAAGTGAACGAGAGTTTCCATGTCGTCACGCGCTCTGTCAGCGATACTGTTGTTGTAGTATGGCACACTTTCTAACGCCTCGTATGCTAACTTGCACTGGTGCGCTAGAAAATTGCGGCAGTAGGCTTTTGTGTTAGTGTGACTGAAAATGGTGAGGACCTGCTCCACCTGCTCGGTTGTAAGTGGTGGAGTTTGTGCATATACGTCGCGCAGAAAGTTTTGCTCGTACTCCGCTGCATGTTCTAACGCATGTAATATGGGAAGGCTTTTCTTGCGCCGGTAGACATCGCCCGCCGATGTTTTTCCTAGTTCGGCAGCACTTGCCCAGACGCCAAGAATATCATCGCGCACTTGAAAGGCCACGCCCATTGCATCGCCAAAACGTCGTAAGCTCTCGATGGTATCGCTATCGCTCGTTCCTAAAATTCCACCCATTTCGGCGGCACAAGCCATCAATGCTCCCGTCTTGCGCTGAATCATATCAACGTACATCGCCACCGAGATATCCAGACGCTGCTCAAAACTGATATCCAGGTATTGCCCCTCGGCTAATACAAGGCAGGCGTGGTCAAGAGTTGCCCCCAGTCGGGCCGCCGTTATGCCCTCTACACCTTCATCGAGAACGCCCCACAAGGTCCAGCGTGCAAGGGCAAACATGCCATCACCTGTATTGACTGCCTGTGGAATGCCCCATTGTTTCCAGAGTGTGGCACGATGACGCCGTTCCGCATCACCATCTTCGATATCGTCATGAATGAGCGTAAAATTGTGCGTGAGTTCGACTGCAGCAGCAGCAGGTAAGGCGCGGCGTAGATACGCATTGTCTTGAAGTGTTGCTAAACCCCATGCCCCCGCTGCTTCATACGCGAGTAGTAGGAGTGTAGGGCGGAGCAATTTGCCAGGGTTGCTCTGAATTGACGTAAAATTCGTGTTTACCCAACCCAGATGATAGTGCATCTGCCCGTAGAAATCATGTAATGGATTGTTTCCCGTTTGACCTGCTTCAGTTTTATAGACTGCGTTGCGTAGTGCAGTCGTGATTGCCGCGTTATGACGATTGAGCGTAGATTGTATCGTTGTTGATAATGTCATGTATTGTTCGTTAGCAATGAGACGGCGTGAACAGTGACATATATTACTACAGCCGTAGCAGTATCACCAGTGCAGGCTATTTATACATGGGATACACGGAACGTCTCTTACCCCTTTCCCTTTGATGGTATACGATAGATGCTCAAACTTAGCGATGAAGGTAAAAGAAAACTGTCACAAGGACCGTTCCCACTGCAACCACGATGCGTGACAGTCCTTTAATACCACCAACACGATAGAGCGGGGCACAAAGGTCACAATAGCGATTCATATACTGGTAGCGATGGCCGCGCAATCCCTCGCGTACAATGACCACATCTTCATCCTTACGTTGCGTATGGAGTTCGTCGCACACATGACGACCACAGCCCTGACAGGTGAACTGATCAACAAAATGCGAGGTTTTCGAGATCGACCACTGGTCCGGGTAAACCTGTATACCGCAGACATAACATGCCTGGGTCTGAGACATCCTCATCTGCTTCTCCGCACATGGCGAATGTTGCTGCTTTGGAAAATGTTCCTGGCAGAAGCCGTGATGGCAGTCGGGACAGCGACCGAGAGCCTCTTCGCTACACTCGTGGCAACGGCGCGTGGCATGTACAGGAGGCGTAAAACGCTTGGCTTCAGTTGTATTTTGCATGTGTTGGGTGTTCCCCTGTTTCGTTTCAATGTAGGGGCTATAATTCATTACGCCCCTCGTTCCCATCCAACATCGTTCCAGGAATTGAGGAACGTACCTGACGATTGTGGGCGTGGGTCAAATGCGACGAGAGTATAATGAATTAGACCCTACAGTTTTCTATTATGGTAAGGTTGATGATGCAATAATTATAAGTAATAAACCACTGCTTGGTGATAGTATAACATGGTCTGTTGCTATGAGACAACGAAAACGGTATGATGAGGGTGAGAATTTTTGAAAGTTGCTAACAGATGTGTTGGGACCAGACGGGCGAGTAGATGTGGTCGCCCGTTCTCATGGATTAGAGGCGACGAATGGAGGCGTACATACATGTCAGCAACACTATCCCCTGCGGTATGGGCAAATCATCACCTTGAGTGGGGTAAACATACGCATATCATGGGTATTGTGAATGTCACACCCGATTCTTTTTCTGGTGATGGTCTCGCTCAGCAGCCACTTTCAGAAGAGGCATTGGTACGGCGTGCGGTGATGCAGGCGCAGAAGTTTGTGGCGGAAGGGGCGACCTTGATTGACGTTGGTGGTGAGTCAACACGCCCACATGCACCCGTTGTGATTTCGGTCGAGCAGGAGCTGGCGCGTGTGTTGCCAGTGATTCAGGCACTTCGTGCTACACTATCGACTGATGTGATGATCTCGATTGATACGTATAAGGCAGATGTTGCCGCAAAAGCTCTGGCGACAGGTGCCTGTCTTATCAATGATATCTGGGGTTTGCGGCAAGACCCGGCAATGGCATCTGTGGCGAAAGAGCATGGCGTGCCGATAGTGTTGATGGCAAATATGCGCGGCTACACAAAGCATGATATTGTAAGCGATGTGTTACGCTATCTTGCTCGTAGTATTGACATGGCACTCGATGCAGGCATACAGTGGGAGCATCTCATTATCGATCCTGGCATTGGTTTTGGCACGACAGCAGAAGAAAATTTGACCTTGCTGCGCCGCTTGGGAGAGCTACGAGCGTTAGGGCGACCAATCCTGCTTGGCGTCTCGCGCAAATCGACGATAGGGCGTGTGCTTGGTGGCCTACCTGCCTCTGAACGGTTGGAAGGCACGGCGGCAAGCGTGGCATTAGGCATTGCACAGGGGGCGGACATTGTACGTGTACACGATGTGCATGCAATGACGCGAGTCGCGAAGATGAGCGATGCTATCGTTCGTGGCACGTTTACTATCACATCGGAATGGCAATAACTCTCTTTATGCAGAACGAGAAAAAGGTGGCTAGCTGTGAATTATTCAGAGGCACTTTCCTATATCTATGGCTTTAGTGATTTTGAGCGTGGCTCTTCGTTTACACGGGATCGCAACGAAAATCAGTTGCGTGAAACCGCGTTGCTCGAACTGCTGGGCAATCCACAGCGACAATATACCAATACGCTTATCGCGGGCACGAAGGGTAAGGGATCGACAGCGACATTTATTGAACGTGTTTTGCGAGAAGCTGGTGTGCGGACTGGCCTTTATACACAACCGGACCTGCATACGTTTCGTGAGCGCACTCGCATCAATGGTCATTTGATTAGCGAGCAGGAGGTGGCGCAGCTTGTACCAGAGATACGGGTAGCCGTCGAACAGGTACAGGAGCGGCAACAATTCGGTCCATTCATCACCTATGAGGTTGCGACCGCGCTGACCTTTCTAGCATTCGCTCGTCAGCGTGTCGAACATGCCGTTGTCGAGGTTGGTATTGGGGGACGGCTAGATGCTACGAATATATTGCATCCACTTGTTTCGGTTATCACCTCTATCAGCTACGATCACATGCAGATACTTGGAAACACCCTTACCGAGATTGCAACTGAAAAAGCTGGTATCATTAAGCCCAATGGCTTGCTCGTCACCTCCGCGCAAGCTCCAGAAGCTCTCCATGCTATCACCTCGGTTGTGCGGCAAAGAGAGGCGCATATGGTGCGCGTTGGAGCATGTGAGAGCGAGCAGGCCGACGTTGACGCGAGGACACTACCGCCTGTGCAATATCGTTATCAACTAGAGGAGCGTAACGAAGAGCGGCAACGCTTCACCGTGTGGACACCGAATCGAATATACGATGGACTTGAGATTCCGCTTGCAGGTCAGCATCAGCTTGAAAATGCCACAGCAGCCCTTGCGACGCTTGACCTTTTGCGTGAACATGGCTTATCCTGGGACGAGAATGCGCTTCGTGAAGGATTTCGGAATGCACACTGGTCGGCACGAATGGAGGTCATTGGGCATCAGCCAACGATTGTGGTGGATGGAGCGCATAATGCCGACTCGATACAGAAACTGCTACAAGCGTTACGAGACACATTCAAAGCGCAGAAACTGCTTTTCGTATTTAGCCCCAATCAAGATAAAGACCTTGTAGGCATGGTACGTGCGCTTGCGGATACAGATATAATTGTACTGACACGTATGAAAAATCCGCGTGCAACGCCCATCGAGCAACTTGAAAAACTTTTTGCTGAATATGCTCCTCATGTTGCTGTTCATACTGCACAAGAGAGTGGGCTGGCGATGGATATGGCACGTACACTAGCTGGGAAAGATGACTTGATTTGTGCTACTGGTTCGCTGTATCTCGCCGCAGAAGCATTGCGATGGGCTGCTTCTCATGGGAACACCAGTGTTGCTGCAACTATTGAGGGTAGCGATCACTAGCAATTCTGCTAAATCTTTTTGCTAAAGTGTGCATCTTTTATGTAGAGTTTCGCGTGACTATGGTAAGTAATCCATACATTTGTGAAACCAGGTCATTATGTTATCGGTCAAAAAGGTAGCTTCAAGGTGAGGTTATGGCATGGATGTTTTTAACCTTGTTATTGAACAATACGTGTGTTTTGTGGTCATAGACCGCGAACTACATCATGGAGGAGCGAACTCATGAGCAATGAACAATATCCGCCCGATCCACGGTATCGAGTGAATGATGAGCCGACTCAGGCTAACCCGCCGCAATATGGTCCCATGAATAATTCTGCCAGGTCAGCGAACAGTGGTGGTGCGTACTCACAGAGTCAGCAACAAAGCTACGTAGACCCGGCTGGCAATCGCATCGAGAACCGCGAAGAGGTGTATGAAGATAGAAACGTGAGTCGTGCCAACGCTCGTTACTGGGTAACGACCGTGACCTACTTCATTCTCGGTGTGTTGGAGGTTATCCTGGCCTTACGGCTCCTGTTCCGACTCCTGGGTGCGAATCAGGATAATGGTTTCATCTCGTTTCTTTACGGCTTGAGTCATGTGTTCGTTGGTGCGTTCAACGGCATTTTCAACGATCAGGCGATTGGCACCACTCATGTATTCGAGACCTCGACTGTGATTGCGATGCTTGTGTATGCCCTGATCGCATGGGGTATCGTCTCGCTTGGCAAAGTAGTATTCGCACCTGTAACTTCAGGACGGCAGAGCGTGACGACAACGCGTCGTGGCCGCTACTAGCCTGAATAGGGAATGACTTGTAGGGACCATTCTTCAGAACGCCTGTGAGCGATAGAGAAGCTTTGGGGATTGTAGAAACGTTGCTCAATTCTTGCTCACATTGTAGGCGAGGACGAGGGCGTTCTGAAGAATGGCCCCCACAGGCGTCTTTCTCCTATATAACCGATGCGTTACGAATGATGTATAATTCAAAAATGCAACGCAACCATAACGTTGTATATCGTTCTGTTTTCTCCAGCTTCACTGAGGAGGTTTCTGGCTATGCAAGGCTTAATGATGGACTATCCCTTGACGTTACAGCACGCACTCAATCGGGCTGTACGTCTTTTTGGGCGTAAAGAGATTGTGACACAGACCGAAGGCGAATCACACCGTTATACCTATCGCGAATGGGGCAAGCGCACAGCGCAACTTGCCAATGCACTTGCGAAAGCAGGTGTTGAACCTGGAGAGCGTATCGCTACATTTGCCTGGAATAACTATCGCCATCTCGAGCTTTACTACGCCGTTCCCTGTATGGGGGCAGTGCTGCATACTCTCAATATTCGTCTTTTCGCCGAGCAACTGGTCTACATCATCAACAATGCGGAAGACAAGATTATTTTTGTCGATGGCGATCTTGTGCCGCTTTTGGAGAAACTCGCTGATCAGCTACCAGCGGTAAAGCTCTATGTCATCATGGGCGATGCTCCCCAAAGTACGGGCATTTTGCACCCCTCGGTTGACTATGAAACGTTTATTGGCGATCAACCAACGACCTATGATTGGCCGCAACTAGATGAGAATGCTGCCGCTGCCATGTGCTATACCTCTGGTACAACGGGCAATCCTAAGGGCGTTGTCTACAGCCACCGTTCAATCTTCTTGCATTCGATGTCGCTGGGTATGGCGGATAACAAAGGGTTAAGTGAGCGTGACACTATTCTGCCTATTGTGCCGATGTTTCACGCCAATGCGTGGGGACAAGCGCATGCGGGAATTATGCTGGGGTCAAAAATTGTGCTGCCATCACGTTTCATGGACCCGATGCGTATTGCAAAGCTCATGGTGCAAGAGCAGGTGACGGTGGCCGCAGGTGTGCCAACAATCTGGATTGGTATGCTCTCGTTGCTCGAAAAGGAACCTATGGAATTCCCCGCGTTGCGTGCCATTTATTGCGGTGGCTCCGCCGTTCCCAAAGCACTCATCGAGGGCCTCAGTAGGCACAATATCAACATCGTACAGGCATGGGGTATGACTGAGACATCGCCGTTGGCCTCTGTCAGCAAGTTACGCTCGTATCAGGATGATCTACCACTGGAAGAGCAGTTCCGCATCAAAGCCAAGCAAGGCACGGCAGTACCAGGAGTGGACTTCCGTGTGGTGGATATGGAGACAGGCAAAGAGGTTCCCTGGGATAACGAGTCTTTCGGTGAACTGCAGGTGCGTGGTCCCTGGATAGCAAAGGCATATTATAAGGACGAGCAGGCATCAACCAAGTTTGCCGATGGCTGGTTTGGCACAGGCGACGTAGCGGTGGTGGATGAAGATGGTATGCTGCAACTCGTTGATCGCACCAAAGACCTCGTAAAATCCGGCGGCGAATGGATTTCCTCGGTTGAGTTGGAAGGCTTAATCATGGGGCATCCGAAAGTCTTAGAGGCATGTGTCGTTGGTATTCCTGATGAACGTTGGTCAGAGCGTCCTCTTGCTTGTGTCGTGCCCAAGCCCGACTATGTTGATAAGGTCACGAAAGAGGAAATACTCGACTTCCTGCGTCCTCAGGTTGCCAAGTGGTGGCTCCCTGATGATGTCGTCTTCATCGACTCCGTGCCCAAAACCAGTGTCGGCAAGTTCGACAAAAAAGTGTTACGCAGCAAGTACGAGACCCCTAGCGGTGTCAAGCAAAGCTAGTTTGTGTAGTCGATTGGTCTTATTGTCCAGAGTTCGCCATGCGGCTCTGGGCAATTTTTAATGATATCCAAGTATTCGCCACTGCTCACGGCTGGGATTGTCTTGAGGCGTTTCAAGCGGCGGCACAGGAAGATCAACACGAAGAAGCATTGTTACTTCGCCTGGATCGTAGGAAGAATGGTATTACTGCAACCCTATTTGATGAGCGTAAAATGGCTATAGCTACTCGCGAACAGATTGAGGTGCGTTGATTATGGATGGAGTATTTGAGGCTAGAGGGAATAGAAATCAGAATTTACTACTTGTAGAGGGAAAAGACGATGAGCATGTTTTTCTAGGTCTACTTGCTTACTATAATATTCCCAATGCTTTTAGAGTCAAAAATACAGATGGAATCAACAAGTTAATGGATGCTCTCGAATTAGAAGTTGACAGCAATGAGCTAAAGCATATCGGGGTAGTAGTAGATGCCGATGTTGTTCTTGAAGATAGATGGAAAGCACTGAGAAGTGTTTTAGCAAAGATGAGTTATAACTCTGTTCCTTCAATGCCGAATTCTAACGGAACGATCATTTATGCTGAAGAGAGACCCACTGTTGGTATCCGGCTTATGCCCAATAACGTGTTGCCTGGAATGATCGAAGACTTCATCAGGTTTCTCGTGCCGGAAGATGATACACTCTGGCCTTTAGCAGAAGACGTTGTGCGTAAGGTCATTGCGACTGACCGAAAATTTCGTCTTTCGTACACAAGTAAGGCACTTTTGCATACATGGCTTGCGTGGCAGGAGGAGCCAGGAGGACCGATGGGACAGGCAATCACGAAGCGATATCTGAATGCTAATGCACCTTACGCTCAAGAACTCATGAGTTGGATACGGCAACTGTTTGAAATCTCTTAATATTTTATGAATCCACCCCAAACAAGCGACAAAACAATTGTGTCGTAAACACCAGTAGCAACTCGCGTGACACTTTCTTCTGCTTCAACAAAGCCTCGACACGCTCGGCATCAAAAATCCCCCTTTCGAGTACCGCTTCTCGTGAAAGCACCTGTTTGAGCAGGTCAGAGTCATCGACACGCAACAAAGATGGTATAGGAAGTTCCAGTGGTGGTTGCGTCTGTTTGTCGTCTAACACACTGAAATTGTTTATTTGGATGGCGGACAAAAAAGTTTCGCTGCGTACCTCATCATCCAACTGTGTGAGGAATGCCATGACCTCGTTCCTGAGATAGGGAGAGCGCAACACCATAGTTTCCTGTATAGCTATTTGCTGTGCTGGCCCCACGACACTATCTGGTAGATAGGTGTGGAGATCGAGATAGTATTGTTTTTGTCGTTCGCTCTCGAACTGCTCTCCACGCCTCTGCAACCTGCGTGCATGCAATGTATCTTCCCATCGCTCTTCCTGTTGTATCTTCTGCTGTGCATCTTGCGAAAAAATAGGCCGTATTCGCTTGGGCAATGCCTTCCGTTTTCCTAGCAACGTCCCTGCGCCCAGAGCAGTAAGCGCAACCCTTACATCTAGCTCTGTTCTCACTTCATATAAAAGCTGATGTAGTGCTAACGGTCTTGTGTCCACACACGGAGCCTCGATCTGTAAGATTACGGCACGCCAGAACTCTGGATCATCACGACCTACAATGGTCAAGAGAGGACGTTTAACGCCCAATTGTAGCCGTGATACGCCGCGCCACATTGGAAAATCCCTATTCTTATAGTCGAAAGTGACCATCGTAAAGGGCACTTCGCTCACCTGGCTGGCGATCAGTGCAGTTAACGAAGAGGGCATATCGCTATTCGTGAGTGCGCCCCATTGTTCGTGTGGCGGAAGAAGCGCGGCAGTATTCTCCATGAGCAGTGTTTTGAGATGTTCTACCATGTCTTCTTGTGAAGTCGCAGGGGAAGGCTCGAACCGAAAATCGGTGGAGGGACTGACAACGGTTTTCGCGTGTTGCCAGCGCAAAATGGAGCCAGCAGGCACGACTGAAATATCTTTGAAAATCGTCCAAGGAGCAGGGATAAAGCCAAAGCGCAGGAGGGCATCGAGAGCGGCAAAGCGTAACTTTCTTGCAACTCCTAAAACGAGTAGTGCTTTGATCTCACTGGCAAATATGAGATTGCCTTGTGCAGGCCAATTTTCAATGTAGTATAGAGGGTGAAGACCCGAAAGAGGGCGACGGTAGACGATGGTGCGACGGTCTGGCACCCAATCGAGGACGGATGGCTCATCATTGTGCTGCATCGCATGAGTGCTGTCAGAAAAGGTGACAAGTCCCATTCCTGGTTGCACAATACGGGCTGGTGAACCACCATTGATACTGAGTACGGTTTCCATCGTGGCTAGCGTTTGCTCAATAGTTTCGGTTGGGACCTGTTCGCCAGTCAGCCATCCGGCAAGTACGGGCATTATTTCTTATAGCCTTTCAGAATAACGTCATGAACATTACAGGATTAGGAAGAGGAAGTAGCTTAATTATCCCTATCCTTACGCCAAGGCGCATCAGAGCGGCGCATCCAACGTCCATTAAAATTGATATAGTTGTCCTCGCGATTAAAGAAGTCGTCGGTCAAATCGCACTCTTCCCATTCGCCGATCTCGCCTTCATTTTGGAGCTTTTGCACTATTTGTGTGATGACTTGTGGCCCGTTGTCAAGATCGACATTGGGGAAACTGGTCTCGTCAACCTCGCCATCAAGCTCTATGGATTGATCTTTGTGGGTTCCCCGCAAGACGTAATAGGTGTACATCGCAATATCCTTTGAGCATTTTTGTGTTTTTAGATATGCTCTATAATACAACAGTTTGTTGCTTGCTCATAGTATGATACTATGCTGCCATGACTTCAGGATATCACAGAAATTTTTATTGCTGTTGCAGAAGATGTAATGATATAATGTGTAGCACAACGTTCAATATGAGTTCGCCGCCAGTTCCGTCTCGTAAGTGGTACGAGTGGAGTGGCTTCTCATGTAGTATCATACCGAGGTAGGAGTACCGCTTCGCATGATTATTCTTCTGTTCGCGCTCCTGGCATTTGCCATTATCATGATACTTGCCGGATTATGGCTTTCGCCGCGCAAACGCACTCCCACATACCGAAGCGTTTCTTATGCTGGGCAGACCGCTGGTCGCCGTTCGGGGACGCGTCGTACAAGTACGACACGTACTACCGTTGGCGAAAACAGGCGTATGAGTACACGGCGTTCTCCTGTGGTCGTAGAGCAACGTGTCTGGTCAAACATTCTCGCATCGCTAAACGTAAGTCAGCTATTTGATCAACAGAGGAAACGGAGAGACACGCCGTGGCTGGGCTTGGGGCTGGTCTTGCTCACGCTGTTTGTGTTTGGGGTCTTCTTACTCAGAACAGTGTTTCCAACTCCAGCACTACTCGCTCTGATGCCCGATAGCGCAAATACTACGTTGAACACAACGAACGGTAACTCGAAACCCATTCCAATATTTACTGGTGCATCAAAGGCGTTAGTGCGTGTAAGTCAGGTTGATCCAGCACAATATAACTCGATGCAAGAGTACAATACGTGGTGGCCGTCCGCTTGTTCCGCCGCTTCGATGACTGAAATCATCAATTCTTACGGTCATAATTACCGTGTGACTGACATCCTTAAAGCTGAGACAAGTATTAACGAAATTACTCCTGACGCTGGTTTACTTGAACCACATGGACTTGACAAAACACTCGCATACTACAATTTCACTACACGCTGGTTAAACAACCCTTCAGTCGATGAGCTTGTTGCTACGGCTAATAGTGGAACACCTGTAATCATCAACTTTCCGCCTTACAGATGGGCGGGTGGTCATATACTTGTTGCTATTGGTGGCAATAAGGATTATGTCTATCTTGCGGACTCGTCGAGACTCAATATGCGAGCGATGGATCGTAAAACGTTTTTGAAATATTGGGTTGGATTCGCTGTTGTAGCGACACCCGCTTAGAAAAATAACAGGTGCCATAAAAAGTAGGAGCATGTCATGACATGCTCCTACTTTTTATGACACCTGTGTCTATTGAGTCTTCACCTTTTCTTCGATTCCAGGCACTTCGCCTTCTGCCTTTTGCTCTTCTGGAATGTAGAGCTTGATTCTGCGGAACGACTCAGCATATTGCATATCGAGTCCCTTTTTCTCTTTGGCCTCTTTTGCGGTATCCGCCGCACGCTCTTTGACACGCTTGGGGATGTCAGAGTCGGGCGAGAACTGTGTGGCGTGGCAGAGCAAGCCCTTGCCTTTCAGGTCGATAGTTTCGGTCACGTCAACATAGGTATTGATGCCTGCCGAGAAGAACAGATACAATTCATGAACTTTGTACGGTTGGAGGCCCTGTGCCAACAATTCACGGAAAGAGCGTGGATTGCCAATGAATGGATAGAGTGCATCGAGTACGATGTTGCCTGTCGTGCGATGATCGGTATGATTGAGAAAACCTGTATCATTTGGTTTCTCATCAGGATCAGGTGCATAGATTTGCTGTGTTGGATCGTGCGTGATGACGACGCGCGGACGATACTGGCGGATTAAGCGCACAATCTGTTTGCGTGTCTCGTCGTTGTTCTGCAAATGCCCGTCGGGGAAACGTAGAAACTCAACTGCCTGTACGCCAACCGTCTCTGCCGCTGCACGCTGCTCATGTTCGCGCGTAATCATGAGTTCTGTATCAACCATGCTCGGAACTTCGCTACCCTCGGTGCCATCGGTCATGATAACCCAGACGACCTTTTTGCCTTGTTTTACCCACAATGCACTGGTGGCTCCCGCTCCAAAATCATCATCGTCTGGATGAGCACCGATAACCATTGCTTCAAAATCAGGAACCGTTACAACTGGTACCGCTCCCTGTGCTGTTCTATCTCCCATAAATAACCTCTCTTTATATTGTTTGTTTTATAGAGTACGTTCGTGTCGAGAACAAAACCTCTTCACAAAGCGTTGTACTATGACTTCTGATTACGATAACAGCAGGACATGCTCAAATGCTTCCCGCACTTCGTTCGCTGTGACATTGCGGCCAGCGAGTGTATCCAGACCTATCGCACGGTTCCGCAAGCCTTCGCGTAACAGGTGCTGTTCCTCGTCGCTGTGACCAAGTAAATAGGCCAGGAGTTCAGTATGCCATTGCAGAAGCACGCCTGCCTGTAGTAATGTACCCGTGCGCCGCCGAATCATGTCGAGACCAACAATTTTGCGTTGTCCTACCACCACTTCGTATGGTGAGAGTGTACCGTAGCAGGCACGATGCATCAGTCGCTCATATACTTGTGTCTCTGGCTGGTTGAGCAATGCTCGTTGTGCATGCGCCTCTTCAATGGGGACAACGCGCGTTTGTACGCCCAACAATGCAAGTGCCTCAACCCACATCTCACCGAACCAGCGATACGATTCTACCACGTCGGCGGAGATAAGCGGATGTCCAGTGGGTAAGAAAACGTCCAGGCTCAATAGGTGTGGTCCGACAAGAACAGCAGTACCACCTGCTCGCCTGTGGTAGATTGGTATCGCTAGCTCATGCAAGGCGATAGGGTTAAGCACTTCTGGCTTTTGCGAGAAGCCAAGTACAAGCCCTGTTGGGTCAGCAATCGACCAGTATAGTTTGGCTATACGTTCGTCAGATTGTGCGAAAAAAGCTTCACTCTTCTCGATGTGTTGCTGTTGGTCGGCGATCACAAGCGGCGTCATCATCCAGGGATATGTCCTAGTCTCCGCTTGCGACTGATTGTGCAGGCTGTGTTGACTTTGCAAGACTCTTCTCCGCAGGTGAACGTAGTATCCATCCCACAATGGCAGCGATGAAGCTAATGCTCGCGCCAGCTAATAACGAGATGGGTGCGCCATACAGGTGTGCGAGACCGCCAGTGAACAGATTACCAATTGGCATACTTCCCGCGAAGACCAGCATGTACACACTCATTACTCTACCACGCAAATGGTCAGGTGTCACGGTCTGGAGGGTGGTATTGGCCGTTGCCGAGAAGGTGATTTGCGCGAAGCCGACCGCTGCAATCAGGATCAGCGACAATACATAGAGATGCGAAAGCGCGAAAGCTGCCTCAAGCACGCAGAAGATGATTGCTCCCAGCAGCATCGACTGAATGTTCGGTTTCTTGTTGCCCCATGCTAACCAGAGTGCAGAGACCAATGCGCCAAAACCTATTGCAGATGAGATGAGGCCAAAGCCAGCAGGACCAGCATGTAACACATCAGTTGCAAACAGAGGCAGGACAACATTGAAGTTGATACCGAAGAGCGAAACTGTGCCAATAACCGCGATAATCAGCAAGACCGAGGGTGTCTTTGCGATATAGGACAAGCCTTCGTGCAAGCTTTGCATGGTATTTTGTTTTGGTGCTACTACACCCGCTACCACTGGTTTTACATGCGTGTTTAGCTTGCTCTGATCGATCAAGGCTAGACCAATGATTACAGGAATAAAGCTAATTGCGTTCAACAAAAAGAGCGGTGTAACACCAAGCCATGCAATAAGTAGGCCACCGAGACCTGGGCCAAGAATACGTGCCATGTTGAAGAGCGACGAGTTGAGCGCGATAGCATTTGGCAAATCTTCGCGCCCCACCATCTCTACTACAAACGCCTGTCGTGTGGGCATGTCGAGCGCATTTGTCATGCCCAGCATCAATGCCAGTACAAGAATGTGCCAGAGTTGTACGGTGCCTGTAAAGACGAGCAGCCAGAGTATAGCAGATTGTACCGTTGCGAATGACTGGGTGAAAAGTAGTAATTTGCGCTTGGGTACTCTATCAGCAATGACACCACCAAATAAGGCGAGCAACATAACTGGCAAAAACTGTAGCGCACCTACAACACCCAGGAGCCATGCGCTATGAGTGAGCTGCAAGACGAGCCATGCCTGTGCCGTCGTTTGCATCCATGTGCCAACGAGTGAAACCATTTGGCCTGTCCAGAATAGGCGAAAGTTCCGATGTTTCAGTGCTGAGAATGTACGTAGAAATCCTCTTGGTTGTACCTTCTCAGCAGGAAGTGAAGTTTTAGTGGCGAGTGTTGTCATTAAAGAAAGGTCCGATCTAATGTATTTTATATATGATTACTTTTGTGAATTACTCTTGATTTTGCAGAATGACGCGTTTTTCTTGATGACGTTCAAGCTTAACATGCAGCGCGGTCCGCATCTGTTCCAATGCTGTAATTTTTTCATTGATGAGCATAAGTTGACCTCGTATCAGTTCATCGGCTCGGTCTAATTGCGCTATTTTTGCTAACGTTTCTGTTTCCTGCCGATAGGCGACCTTAATTTGTCCGCGTTCCTCTTCTGCATTCAAGAGTTCCCGGATGTCAGCGAGCGAAAAACCTAGCAGGTCACGTAATTCTTTCACGCGTTCTAAGCGTTGCATGTCATCATCGCTATAGCGTCGATAGTTGCCCTCAGTACGACCTGTAGGCAGGAGTAGCCCCACTTCCTCATAGTAGCGCAGTGTACGCTTCGTCATACCAGTTTTTGTTGCCACCTGCTCAATAGTATAAAAAGACTGTTCTTCTGCTTGCTTCTGTTCATCTTGGGGCATTGATGGTAGTTGTTGGTCTGCTGCAAACATAGTACATACCTCATCAGTAAGTTTCCTGTATTTTGTAAAGAATGTATACTGAAAGTATACCACAAGATTAACGTTTACGTCAAGGTTAGAACAGGGAAACTTTTTCAGAGGTTTGAATGAAAAGGTAGAACGGAAGATAAAAGCATGCAACAACATGTATCAGTTGTGATAAAATGATACTCGTTGGCGGAAGACTTTCCAGTTCTTACCGCTGTTCTTGTAGTTACTTCTCTTTATTTCTGAATGCAAGGACGTGTTGACGTGCATGATACTCTCTTATCCCTGATTGAAAGGGCTTTAACGGGCAACGAACGCCCTCTTGAGTTTTACCTACGCGATCACAGTCGTTTACCGGGGCCGCGTGCAAACTTGGAGTTAGCAAACGATGTAGGACTACTCTTTGCTGCTTCTGTGCCCAAGTATCCTGAAAATGTGTGGAAGCTTATCGACCAATTTGCAAACGGTGATCGGAAAAAAGTCGCAGGTAACACGCCCGAAGAGTTTATCATGCTCTGCGGCATCATCGCCTTTGGAACGTGTGCCGCCGTCTATGCACCCTGGCGTGAGGAGAGTTTTGCAATGCTTGAGCATTATGCCTGTAGCACTCAGTGGCGTGTCCGTGAAGGTGTCGCTATTGCATTTCAACATTTGTTAATGGCTATTCCTCATGATACGCTCATCCGACTTACAAAACTTGCTGCCACTGGAAATTATCTTCAGCAAAGAGCAGCTATTGCCTCAATTGCCGAGCCACCTCTGCTCTACAACCCGGATTTGTTAGAACCCGCATTGAAGATACAGAAAATTGTGCTTGATCGTCTCCGTCATGCGCCCAAGCCAGATCGTAAGACAGAAGAACTGCGAACGTTGCGGCGTACTCTTGGCTACACGCTGAGCGTGGTAACGGTTGCGCTACCCGAACAAGGTTTCGCGCTGATGCGTGAGTGCGCCACATGGAATGATTCCGACATCCTCTGGATTTTGCGCGAGAACCTGAAAAAGAAGCGCCTGGCAAAGTTTACCGAAGATACGGAAGTGCTTTCAAAAATGCTTCTTGCATAAGTCCCTCGCCAGATTTGATAGGACGTGATACACTGGAAGTCAAAATCTACAATGCTGTACCTGGGCGTGTTCGGTGGTGTATACCAGCACGCCTCAATTTCATGTTATCTTGTCCTTTCTACCATGAGAGGATCGAGAGAAGTAGTAGGGATGTTACGCTCTTTTTATGCTATGACGATGCCAGGGTTGGAGACGCTGGCATTCAGCGAAATTCGCGCGAAGATGCCGGACGCTGAACTGGTGAAGTTCGCGCGTGGCATTACTCTTTTCCGCACTGGAACGCCTACTGGCGACCTGTTACAATTGCGGACCGTTGAAGATGTTTTCATTACGATTGCACACATCACCGGATTGGGACGCGGGCGTGATGCTGTTCGCGTGTTTCATAGTGCTATGTTGAACGTCGAGGATATGAATGGCACGCTCTCCGTGTGGCGACGTGCCCACAAAGCTATACAGCCGAAAACATGGCGTGTCGTGAGTCAGATGGTGGGCACACACGATTTTCGGCGTACAGACGCGGGACAGGCGGTAAGTGACGGGCTTCGGCGAGTCATGCCGCGTGGTATGCGCCTTGTCGATGACGAGGCCGATATCGAGTTCTGGCTCTGGGTTGGCGGCAGCGAGGCATTAGTAGGATTGCGTGTAGGCGATGCTACGATGCGACACCGCACTTACAAACGAGAGCATCTACCGGCCTCGTTACGCCCCACGATTGCCGCGTCAATGAGTTGGCTTGCACGTCCAACTCCTGACGATAGTGTTCTTGATCCACTCTGTGGTGCTGGTACCGTTATCATCGAACGTGCATTACTTGCGCCATTTCATAGTGTAAGTGGTGGTGATATTCGCGAAGAAGCGGTGGCGATGGCGACACGGAACGCACGCGCCGCCCACGTCAAAGCTACCTGGTCGAAGTGGGATGCTCGATCACTACCACTCGACGATGCCAGTGTATCGCGTATTATTACCAACCTACCCTTTGGCAAACAGATTGGCACACCAGAGGAAAACGTGAGTCTCTACACAGCACTGGCGCAAGAGTTCAAGCGTGTCACCACAAAGGATGGCTTGCAGGTGGCGCTTACTAGCGATGATCGCGTGTGGGAAGATGCCTTGCGGAATGCTGGCTTGCAGGTCACGAAAAAGGTGGTGATTGTCGTCCTGGGGCAACCCGCGACCATCTTTGTCGCCGAACCCGCAAAATAAGACCAAATGTAGGGAGCGATGATGCGGTTTAACAACATAATCCGTAGCGTTTCCCAACGGGCGACCACAAGGGTCGCCCGTTCCCAGATTTAATTTCTAAATCGCATCATCGGTTCCTACACACGAAATTGTAAACAGCGACACTGTGTTATTGTTAGATAGAGAAAAAAACTTCAAACAGGCGAAAGGAGACTACTCCCTTGAGTAGCGCAACAACTGCCGATTTTCGCAACGGCATGGTTATACGATACAATGGTGAACTCTATACCATCACTGAATTTCATCACGTTAGTCCTGGCAACTGGCGTGCGTTCGTGCGTACCAACCTGAAGAATCTCAAGAATGGGCGCGTCATTGAGCAGCGTTTCCGTGCAGGTGAAGAGATCGACGAGGTACGTGTCGAGCACCAGAACTGGCAATTCCTGTATGTAGATGGTGACGATTACGTTTTTATGAATACAGAGACATATGATCAGCAGCCCATTCCAAAAGAGATGCTGGGCGACGCAATCAAGTTTCTCAAAGAGCAGGACGAAGTAGAGATGCTCGTTGATGATGAGCGTATTATCTCGGTTGAGCTGCCAAACTTCCTGGAACTCAAGGTCGAAAGTGCTGAGCCAGGAGTGCGTGGTGATACCGCAAATAACGTCACCAAGCCTGCGACTCTTGAGACTGGTGCAGTGGTCAATGTTCCGCTCTTTGTCAATCCAGGTGATAAGGTTCGTATCGACACACGCACCGGGAAATATGTTGAGCGTGTAAGGTAGTTTTTGTTTTGCGAGCAAGGAATGAAGCGGAAATGCAACTGCATTTCCGCTTCATTCCTTGCTCGCAAATTTGTTTCAGGTACGTTTATGGGCGATGAGATGAATGCCATGTTTAGGACGAATCGTGATAGAGGGCACAAGTTCTAGTGTATCCTCTGGCGAGAGCGTAAACCGCCATTTCTGGGCCAGTGTTGCGAAAACTAGCCGCGCCTCTACCATCGCGAAGATATTTCCAACGCATAGACGCTGACCGCCACCGAACGGAAAATAGGCATAGCGCGGAATGGGTTGTTGCGATGACTTATCCCAGCGTTCAGGCCGAAACTCTTCTGGCTCGGCATAGTAATGAGCATCGTGATGAACCACCCAGGGCGAGAGTAAAATAACGGTGCCAGGGGCGATAGTATATCCGCCAATCTCATCAGCCGTTTTGCAATCGCGGAAGACGCCCCAGACGGGCGGATAGAGGCGCATCGACTCGGTGATAACCTGCTCGCTGTAAGGAAGATTCGGTAAGTCTTCCATTGTCGGCGTCCGACTCCCCAGGACGTGCTCAAGCTCGTCATGCAGTTTGGTCTCAACATCGGGATGCTCTGCCAGGAGACGCCACGTATAGGCAAGTGTAAGTGCTACCGTCTCATGTCCGGCGATATAGAGATTGACTACTTCGTCACGTAGCTGCTTGTCTGTCATACGGCTACCATCTTCATCCTGAACGTGGAGCAAGGTGGAGAGCAGGTCACCATTGTCGGTGGTTCGCTGACGATGGTCGCGGATAATTTGTCGGATAATCGTATCCAGTTTGGCAAGAGCAGCGTTATAGCGTCTGTTGCCAGGAGTCGGAAGCCAGTCTGGAAACTGAATGGGACGGACAGCCGCCGCGCTCACCTGATCTATCAGGATATCAAGTACCTCGCCGATTTGCTTTGCATCACCAGCCGACTCGGTATCGAAAAGCGTTTTCAAGACAATCTTAAGCGAGAGTTGCATCATCTCTTCATGCATATTGAGAGTCTCGTCATCGCGCCATCTCTCCCCCATCTGTTGCGAAAGCTGAACCATCGCGGTACCATAGGATGCAACGCGTTTTTGATGAAATGCGGGTTGCATCAGGCGACGCTGGCGCAACCAAAAATCGCCTTCGCTGAAAATAAGCCCATTGCCAAAGAGACTCTTCCTACGCTGTGTAAACCTGGACTTCTTGTACTTGTTGTTGTGTGTCACCAGTACATGCTCGATGTGATCGGGATGGCTGAGCATGTATATTGCCGTTGTGCCCAGGCGAATCTGCATAACATCGCCGTACTCCTGGGCGCAACGTTTGAGGTATTCCAGAGGCTCCAGCACGAAGGCACGAGCATTGCCTATGAACGGTTCGCCTTTTGGTCCAGGTGGAATAGTCGTTTGTGTCGTAGTTGTAACCATGTGTTTCCATTTCTTAAAAAAGAAAAATGTGTACTGGAATAATACTTCCACTTGCTCTCTAAACATCATAGCAGCTTTCAACAGGAAATGTGTAAAGGATACATACTACTTGGCAATCATGCTAAAAAGAGGCAAATCTTATCTGAGTTTATTAGGTAAGCTGTATCCCAAAAAAAGAACTATTGACAAAGACTTATTTTATTAGTTATACTAAGTCTTGAAGAATATAAACGAGTTGAGGATAGCTTTGAGTGCAGGAGCGAGACATTTCCATGAAATCCGTGAATCCCACTACACGCGATTTGCGACGCATCAATCGCCAGACCGTTTTTTCCTATCTGTACACGGAAGGACCGATGAGTCGTATGGAACTCAGCCAGCTTTCGGGGCTAAGTGCTGGCACTATTGCCAACGTGGTGGCGGAACTGCTGGCGGAAGAGTTGGTGCAGGAAGCAGGTTTTGAGGCTTCAGAGGGAGGACGACCACGCACAATTCTCACGCTGAATATGGAGTACGGATATTTTATTGGCGGTGAAATTGGCGAGACAGAGATGATCATTGATCTCTTTGATGTAAAGTTGCAGAAACTCAACAGCGTCGTGTATCCTCTGCTCCCTGAAGAGAATAACCCGCGAACAGTGGTTCAGCGTTTTGTCAGTTGTGTGGAGCAATTGCTTGTACAGGCACAGATTCCTTATGAGAAGGTGCTGGGCATGGGCGTTGGTGTACCAGGAGTTGTTGAGCAGGGAGAAGAGGAGACCGTTTCGGCACCGGCATGGGGCTGGCAGCCAACATCCTTCAAAGCAATGCTGGGAAAACATTTCGATATCCCGCTCTTTGTCGAAAACGGTTCAAAAGGAATGGCTCTGGCGGAACTGCATATGAGGCCCGATATGGTCGAAAAAACCATGATTGCTCTCAACATTGGGACTGGGGTAGGCGCGGGCATTATGTATCAAGGGAAACTGTATCAAGGTGGAAATAATAGCGCCGGTGAGTGGGGACATACCACCATCGTTCTGGATGGGGAGATGTGCCGCTGTGGTCATCGTGGCTGCCTTGAAGCCTATATCGGGGCACCCGCTCTTATCCGCCGCCTCCGTCAAATCGCTCCTACCTGTTCAGTGCTGACCAGCGGCGATGAAGTGCAAACGATTACTGATCTTCTGAGCGCGGCTCAACAGGGCGATGCTGTGGCAAAGCAGGTCCTCCTGGATACTCTCCACTATCTCGGTGCGGGCATGGCGAATCTGATCAATTTGTTCAATCCGCAGCGGATTATTCTTGGGGGCTGGATCGGCCTGATGCTGGGAGAGCATTTTTTGCCCGAACTGGTGCAGGAAACGAAACGCTATGCTCTCAAGCAGCCATTTGAGGCGGCTTCCATTCTGGTCAGCCAACTTGGGAGGAATGCTGCAAGTCTTGGTGCTGCTCGTTTGGCATTGGAGGCGTTTCTGGTTCAGGTTGGGCAGGCAGATGGTCAATACGCTGTGCAAAGGAGGTTACGGATTTCATAATGTTTTTATTTGCCGTCCTGAGAACTGGTTGTATATACTTCCTGTTTTCACATTTCTCAAGGAGGCATGCCCGCCTGTTTCTCATTATGAGAGCGTGTCCGGCGAATACGAGTAGACATAAAGAATATTCTCACTCTGAACGAACACAGCGATGTTACATCAGGAGGATTATATGCATCGATGCATTTCTAAAGGCGTGTTAAGTGCTCTCCTCGGTTGCCTGATCGTAGGCGCACTTGCGCTTTCAGGGGGTCTGGTCAGGACAGCTAAAGCTAGTGGAGAAACCGTCAACGTCTGGCTCACCACACCAAACCAGGCCAACCTTCTCAGTCCCCAGCAGAACCTCACCTTTGGGGGCGTTGGCTCCAATTCCACGACGATTACCGTCAATGATGCACAGACCTATCAACAAATGGTCGGCTTTGGTGCCTCACTTACCGATTCGTCAGCATGGCTCATCGCCAACAAAATGAGTCAGAGCCAGCGCAATCAGTTGATGACCAACCTGTTCGACCCCAACAATGGCATCGGACTCGATTTCTTGCGTCAACCAATGGGTGCCTCTGACCTGGCACTCAATGAGTACACCTATGATGATGTGCCAAGCGGTCAGAGCGACCCCAACCTGAGCAACTTCTCGATTTCCCACGATAACGCTTACATCATTCCCGTACTCAAGCAAGCACTCCAACTCAATCCCAACCTGAAGATCATGGCGACTCCTTGGACTGCTCCTGCCTGGATGAAGTCGAATGATAGCCTTGAACAGGGTAGCCTTAATGCTAGCGATTTTCAGGTCTATGCCCAGTACTTTGTGAAGTTTATTCAGGCGTATCAGGCACAGGGCATTCCGATTTATGCCGTCACGCCCCAGAATGAGCCGGGGAATAACAACCGCATGCCCACTATGCCGATGTCAGCGAGCGACGAGACAAATTTCATTGCCAACAATCTCGGCCCGACCTTTGCTCAGAATGGCATCAAGACGCAGATACTGGGCTACGATCATAACTGGGATAATCCTGGCTATCCCACCACAATCATGAGCAATGGAACTGTTGCCTCGTATACGTCTGGAACGGCATGGCACTGTTATGCCGGCTCTCCGAGTGCAATGACCAACTTCCACAATTCCTATCCTAACAAGGACATTTACGAAACCGAGTGTTCGGGTGGAACGTGGGAAGGCTCTAACTGGCCCAACGGCTTTCAGAATACTGTGGAACTGGGCATCAACTCAGCACGTAACTGGGCAAAAAGTGTAGTGCGCTGGGGCCTAGCACTTGATCCCAACGGCAATCCGCATGTGAATAGCCCCGATTCGTGCAATGGGTGTCGTGGCATTGTTTCCATCGATCAGAACAGCGGCAATGTGACCTACAACTCGGACTACTATGGGCTTGGGCATTTCAGTAAGTTCGTGGCCCCCAACGCCTATCGTATCGACTCCAACTCCTTTGGTGGCGGTAACATTGAGGATGTCGCCTTCAAGAATCCCGATGGGTCCAAGGTCCTTGTTGTCTACAATGGAGGCGGTACTAACACATTCCAGGTTAACTGGAATAACGAAGCGTTTTCGTACACGTTGCCAGCAGGCGCGACGGCAACCTTCAAGTGGTCAGGCACGGGAGGTTCATCCCCAACTCCAACACCTACTACAGGAGGCCCAACTCCAACTCCTGTTAGTGGAAGTTACAATTATATCGTGAACCTGCATAGTGGCCTTGCCCTTGATGACACCAATGGCTCAACGTCTAATGGAACCATCATGCAACAGTGGGCACTGACGAGCGGCAATGCCAACCAGGAATGGAGTCTTGTCTCTGCGGGCAACGGCTCTTACTACATCGTGAACCGCCACAGTGGTCTGGTCCTTGATGACACGAACGGCTCGGCTTCTAACGGCACGCTCGTTCAACAGTGGGCACAGAGCAATGGCAATGCCAACCAGGAATGGAATCTTGTTTCTGCGGGCAACGGCTCTGACTACATCGTGAACCTGCACAGTGGTCTAGCTCTCGATGACACCAATGGCTCAACGTCCAACGGTACCCAAATCCAACTGTGGGCACAGAGCAATGGTAATGCCAATCAGGAATGGACCCTGAAGTCGGTCTAACGTACAACTATGCATCTAGCCTTTACGTATTGCGGCTAATCAATTTTAGCCGCAATGCGTAAAGGGCAAGAGGTGCGTCTCATTTCAGATTTTTTTAATCAAGGAGGATAGTATGTCTCGATGGACTTTCTGGCAAAAAGCGTCAATTGTCGGGGTATTGTGCGCTTTGCTTTTAGGTGTGACCCCGTTTCTCTCACCCCCTCAGTCTTCTTTTGCAGCGCAATCCGCTAGCAATAAGGTGAGTGTGTGGTTGACTACGGCTGATTTGCGGACGCATCTTGCTCAACAAAGCGATGTGCATTTTTCTACGGGTAACGGAGCGGATATTATCAAGATTAGTGTGAACGAGAATCAGGTCGATCAGCAAATGGATGGGTTTGGTGCATCTCTCACTGATGGCTCAGCATGGCTTATGTACAATAAGATGAGCAAGAAGCAGCGGGATGAACTCATGGAAAAGTTGTTTAGTCCGGTCAAGGGCATTGGTCTGAACTTTTTGCGTCAGCCCATGGGTGCCTCAGATTTGACGGCACCTTCATCTGGCGAGTATTCGTATGACGATATGCCGAAAGGCCAGACCGATCCAAATCTTACGCATTTCTCTATCGCCCATGATGAAGCATATATCATCCCATTACTCAAGCAGGCATTGCGGATCAATCCAGAGATCAAGATTATGGCAACGCCGTGGAGTCCTCCAGGTTGGATGAAATCGACCGATTCAATGGAAGGTGGGACGCTCAACACAAACTCGTATGTTCCCTATGCGAACTACTTTGTGAAGTTTGTTCAGGCGTATCAGGCTCAGGGTATTCCGATTTACGCGGTGACGGCGCAAAACGAGCCGCTTTACCAGCCTGTGGGCTATCCCGGCATGTCGTTTCCCGCGGATCAAGAAGCGAGCTTTATTGCGAACGATCTGGCACCAGCCTTTGCAGCAAACCGCATTACCACGAAAATTCTCGGCTACGACCACAACTGGGATACTCCTGCTTATCCTACCACGCTCCTCAGTAATGCAAGCACAAATACAGCTCTGGCGGGAACGGCGTGGCACTGCTACGCGGGAGCACCAGAGGCTCAGACGCAGGTCCACAATGCCTATCCCACCAAGGATACATATGAAACGGAGTGTTCTGGCGGTCAGTGGGAACAGAACAATGGCTTGCCCGGCACAACAAACCTGTTGATTGGTGCGACGCGCAACTGGAGTAAATCTGTCGTGCGCTGGGGACTGGCACTGGACCCCAACGGGGAGCCGAATTTGGGCACTGGCGCATCCTGTTCCCAGTGTCGAGGCATCGTCACTATTGATCAGAACACTGGCAAAGTTACCTACAATGGCGATTATTATGGACTAGGCCAGGCCAGTAAATTCCTGCAACCAGGGGCGTCTCGTATTGACTCTAGTGCTGGAAGCAACCAAGTGTCGGATGTCGCATTTAAGAATCCCGACGGCTCAAAGGTGTTGGTCGTTTATAATGCGGCAACGAATAAGCAGCGTTTTGATGTACAGTGGGGTGGTCAAGAGTTCTCCTATGTGCTACCAGCCGGTGCAGTCGCAACGTTCAAATGGAGTGGAAAGCAAACTGCTGGTGGAGCTTCTAATCTTGTAGCGCTGGATCGTAGCAACTGGATCGCCTCGGCCTCGGCAACGGATACATACGGAGATGTTCCGAGCAATGCTATTGATGGCAACACGACCACACGCTGGGCCAGTGGCGAAGCGCAGTCGCCTGGTTTGTGGTTCCAGGTGAACATGATTATGCCGCGGAGCATCAACGCTATCAGCATTGATGCCGAAACCAGTGCTGGCGACTATCCACATGCGTATCTGGTCTTTGTCTCGCTCGATGGCGTGAACTGGGGAGAGAGCATTGCCAGTGGTGACGATAACAGTCAGGGCAGTGGTTCGTACCTGCGCGATAATCAGGTCATCAATATCTCTTTCCCAACACAGCTAGCTCGCTATATCAGAGTTGTCGATACTGGTAGCGCGGCAAATTGGTGGTCGCTCTACGAGTTCAATGTGTACGGTGTGGCATCCGCGAATCCGCTACCGCTTGACCGGAGTGGTTGGAGTGCTTCAGCCTCGGTTTCCAATGCTGGTGATCTGCCATCCAACGCGCTAGATGGCGTGTTCGCTACGCGCTGGTCAAGTGGACAACCACAGAGTCCTGGCATGAGTTTCCAGGTTAACATGGGGAAAACGCAGAACTTTAGCAGCATCGCGCTAGATTGTGGGGCCAGCGGCGGGGATTATCCACGCGGCTATCAGGTGTTTGTTTCGCAAGATGGCACCTCCTGGGGGAACGCGATTGCCAGCGGTCAAGGAAGCGGTGACTATACGGTGATTTCCTTCTCCAAGCAGTCGGCTCGTTATGTCAAGGTGGTGCTAACTGCGAGTTCAGGGAGTTGGTGGTCCATCGATGAGTTCTATGCATTTGCCTGATGTCTAGAGCGTCACCCAAGGAAGGTGATGAGCCAAGACGCGGCGCGTGCTAGAGATAGTGTGCTAAGAATATCCAGAGGTGGGGGCCAAGTATGAAGAGACCGATCACGACGGAGAGTATCGCGTTGAGCAGAACGGCCCCCGCCGCAACATCTTTCGCGATCTTTGCTAATGGATGATAGGTAGGAGATGCCAGGTCAACACATATCTCTATAACGGTGTTGAACATTTCCGCGATAAAGACGCCTGTAATCGCAACGAAGATCATCGCGAACTCAACTGGAGAGATACGAAAAAAAATACTTGCAAGTATGGCAAGTGTCGCAATAATGGCGTGAACACGTGCGTTGCGCTGAGTACGTAGGGCATACCAGAGTCCGTGAAAGGCGTAGCCAAAGCCCGAAACAAACTTCGCCCATTCGCCTTGAGTTTGTTGTGATGTAGGCGGTAGTGGCGGTTGGCTCATCCCTTACGCCTTTTGACCTACTGTTTGTAGAACGGACTGTTGAATGCCTACCATTGTCTGATAGCCCGCTTCACTGTGATCGTCATAGCCTACAAGATGTAATACGCCGTGTGAGAGCAAATAGAGCAACTCATATGTTGGTGAATGAGACGCTTCTGTTGCCTGTCGCACAAGCGTAGGCCAAGACATCACTACATCGCCGAGATTTGTTACCGCATCCGGGGGTGCAACAAACGCTGGTGTTTGTGGTTTTGGCTCGCCATTTTCCTCTGCTTCTACTGGCAGCCATAACTGCTCTGGTGGAGCATTGACGAGCGGCTCATCTAAAAGGGGAAACGAAAGTACGTCAGTTGGCTTATCTTGCTGGCGATACTGCTTGTTCATATCACGGATGCCGGCATCGTCGGTAATTAGTAGTGTCATCATGACTGGTTGTGTTACATGTACAGAGTCTAATGTTTGTTTCACAACGGCATCTATAGGAGCAGATGCCAGCAATGTCTCGATGGCGGTATTCTGCTCATCATCACCAACAGTGACATATAGCTCTATCTGTGGATGTTCATACATACCATGACCCCTCTGAATGAAAAATCAGGAGCGTGACTTACATGTTTTTTGTGATATTTGCGAAGGGAGAGTAAGAAGGCAAAAGCACTGACCTACTTCTCTCGCAGGTTCGCACAGAAATTATAGTGGAGACTTATGGTACTGTCAAGCTTCGTAGCTCTGGTTGCTATTATGTTTCCTTTACCGCTTTCCTGCCAAATGCGATAGTAAAGACAATGAAACCTATGACGAGTATACTTACGAAGCTGATGATACGATCCAGAACAATCGCTGCGGCTGTATGATTTGCCACATCTGCCCCACGATAGAAGAGAGAGATCATTGCCACCATACCACCTTCGACGAGTCCAACGCCACCTCCTGTGGCTGGTACGACCGTCAAGAGTGCTTCACCGAGACCGATGAAGATACAGGCCGCCAGTATATGAACAAAATCGCCGGGAATCAAGCTTAATGCCAGTGCAACAAAGAAAAAGCGTAGAGCTTCACAGAGCCATACACCTATTGTCAAGCCCGTTAGTAATGGCAGGCGGCGAAACGAGCCAAGCATACCTTCTTGCAGATGATAATACTGATCTCGGAAGCGTGTTGGAACGACTTTCGCTATCGGCTCGCGTGCCTGTCTTAACACAAAGAGGGCCGCAATGCCAACAACTACGGCTGCTAAGGTGATTTCCAATGCTAAACGTAACTCCGATGGCAAATTTTCGTGTAAACTGATAATGATGGCAGGAATGAAGAGAAGAAGTAGCACGATTAAATCCAAAAGTCGCTCAGCTAAAACTGTACCTACACCACGCGATACGGAAACCTTTATCTCTTGTCGCAGTAGGTACGCACGGTAAAGGTCGCCAAGTTTTGCTGGTACGATAGAATTCGCAAAAAAAGAAATGTAGATGATCTCTACAAGTTTCCAAAACCTGGGAAGATGGATGCCATTCTCTTCCGTGAAGCCAACATTTTCTAAGAGAATGCGCCATCGTAACGCTCTAAGCGGAAACGATGCATAGTAGATGAGGAAACCAGCCAAAAAGAAGAGCAAATTTGCCTGCTTTACCGTCGCCCACGTCTGTTTGGGGTCAATGTGGGCTTTTTGCGCGAGGTAGCCAAGCAGCCCAATCACGATGACCAGCGGTACGAGAGTACGCCAGTTGAGAAGGCGTTTGCTCAGTGAGAGCTGGTCTTTCGTGATCTCTGGCTCCGCTAGCGGTTGTTGTATCAATATATCCGATTGCTCGTTTTTTTCATCTGCTCTAACAGGCTTTTGAACATTTGGCACATCGTCTAGCATCAGTAAAGTTCCCCTTCGCCACTGACCGTTTCTGAATGTATTCCTGCTACGCGAATGAGAGCAACAGTGAGTAACGCGAAGAGGATGGTCATACCGTGAACATAGAGGTTATCAACCAGATTGTGGACGCAGACGCTTAGCAGAGAGGCTATAAGCCCTATGGTTAATGCTCGATCATTCGTAAGAATGCCCAGCATTTGAAACGCGCGGAGTGTCTCAATCCTTGATTGTCCCGCCTGTGGATGCGTGCGTTTTGCTTGTATCTGTATATATTTTCTGTTTATTGTTTTATAGGCGCGTCCGCCCGCAACAAAGATCGTGGCGATGAGAAACAGGAAGGCTACAAGTCCAATAATGCCTGTTTCTGCCGCAATATTAATATAATAATTATGTGCGTGATCTAGCGAGTTGACAAAGATGCCAACATGGTATTGAGCGTAGGCACTACCATAATTTCCAATACCAACACCTGTGAATGGGTGATCCGAGAACATACCAACGCCGGCTAGCCAGTGTGCAAGCCGCTCAGCGGTGGAATAATTTTGTGCGCTTGGTGCTTTGAATGATATAGAAACAAGGCCGAGTTTGTTCAATATTGGTTGCGTGAGACGTTGTGGTATAACACCTGCCGCGAGTGCTGCGACAAGGGCTAAGGACCCAACGCCACAAACTGCCGCAAGTTTGCGAAGCTGTGGAAATCCAGCGATGAGAATGAAGAGTACAGCCACAGAAATGGCTATTTCTCCCCCATTCGATTTTGTGAGGTATTCAGCCGCTCCCAATGCAAGGGCAGTTGTTCCTGCCAGAATACGTGTCGCCCAGTTACGGCCAAGCACTGTTAGCGAAAGCGCAATGGGTAAAGACATATTGATGTAGCCCGCGTAGGGATTAGGCTGGTTAAATGTACCATAGACGCGCAAGCCGCCATCACGAATAAATGATTGTGGCCCTAGATTGAGGAAATCTTGTCCGTAGCCGTAGAACGCCTGTGAGATGCCTGCCAGACACATAATCACAACGAGTGTCCATAGTTGTTTACGCGTCCGCAAATACTGCGCTCCCAATAAGAGTACGGCTGCAAACTCAATCCACTTAATAAGGTCTTTGATGCTTGCGTTGACGCTATGGGCAGTCGCGGTAGAAATGATCATTGCAAAGAGCAGTACACATGTACCAACGACAAGATAGCGTGGAAGAGGCGACTTCTCTTGGTCTAGAGGACCGCTCTCTACTAACCCTTGCGAACGGAGTACAAAGCCTCCTAGCCAACTTACAATGAGTAGTATCACCAGGATATCTGCACTATTTGCATTCAATTTGCCCAACGTGACGGTATCGAGTGATCCCCAGGGTATGGCAATGGGTAGTAGATAGAGAGCTGCGCGTGGGCGCAACAGCGTCCAGGTGCCCAATAGCAAATAGAGTGGAAGACGAATATTCCAATAGTTAGCACTGGGTAGTGCAAGCAGACAGAAAAGCGCAAGAACGACGCCAAGCAATCCAACAATGTTGGCGAACGTCACGTACTCTCGTAGACGTACAAACGTCCTCGCCTTGTGCGAGTCATGTGGAGCAGAAGTAGCCTGTGTCTCCTGCTCTAAACCGGGATTATACATAGATGTACATCTCTTCTATCCTGAACTTTTTTGTCATCAAGACTCTCTAAGAGACCGTAGAGAGATGCGCGGTATGACTGCGAAACCACTCTATCGTGCGTCGTAGACCATCTTCCACACCGACGTTAATATTCCAGTCCAATACCTCTTGTGCTTTTGAGATATTCGGGCGTCTTCGCTCAGGGTCGTCGATACGGCGCGATTCAAACTCAATGGTAGAAGATGCATTACAAAGGTGAATAATGGTTTGCGCGAACTCAAGCACCGTATGCTCTTCAGGATTGCCCAGATTAAAAACCTCTCCCGCTGTCTCTGGCTGGAACATTGCACGGATGAGTCCATCGACGAGATCGCTGACGTAGCAGATGCTACGTGTAATAGTGCCATCGCCGTAAATGGTTAGTGGCTCGTTCTTTAATGCCTGTGTGATGAAATTCGGAATCATGCGTCCGTCATCAGCTTGACTGTTAGGACCATAGGTGTTGAAGATACGCACGATACGTGCATTTAGCTGAAACTGGCGGTAGTATTCCATTGTCAACGTTTCGCCAAGTCGCTTGCTCTCATCATAGCAAGCGCGTGGACCAATGGGATTGACATTGCCCCAATAGTCTTCGCGCTGTGGATGAACCAATGGGTCACCATAGACTTCAGAGGTCGAGGAGATAAGAAACATGGCATGTTGCTTTTTCGCCGCCTCTAACATCTGATATGTACCCTGACTATTGACGAGGATTGTCTCAATTGGATGGTTCATATAGCCGACAGGACTTGCAGGACTCGCAAGATGAAAAATAGCGTCCGCCTCAAATGGAAATGGTTGTGTCACATCGTGTTGCACAAAAGTAAAGCGTGGGTGTTGAACAAGTTGGGCAATATTTTCTGTTGAGCCAGTGAGCAGGTTGTCCACGCAAAACACAGAATGCCCTTCGTCAATCAAGCGAGCGCATAAATTGGAGCCGATAAACCCTGCCCCTCCGGTAATAACGATTTTCAAAGAACTGGTCCTCCGATAGTATAAAAAAAGTGAAGTTATCTCTTTATTAAAATGTCTTATTTATTGTACCTTAATGGCAGACGAATGTGTATATACAAGGTAAAGAATAGGACAAATATATAGAGGAAGGTAATTTTCTACGCTTTCCCTCTATATATCGCATGTTTAACGCGAATAAATGCGGTGATGTTGCGCGTCAGCTTTATCCCTGCCGGGCCTGTCTATATTTCCAGCGTCGATACATCACCTCATCGCCCCAGCTGAGAAAGCCGCTGGTGGTAAAGCCGTGGATGATGATCACTGCTAACAGTGAGCGCGGGTTTGGTTGTGCTAGATAGACGAGGCTAAACACGAGACTTGCTAATCCCACACCCCCGACGCTACGCCAGTTCCACTTACCTAGACGGTGATAGAGTGTATATGCTGCTGTGCTGACGAGCCAGCCTAACCACAACTTCCCTGTCCACTGTGTCACGATAGCCAGTAGAAAGCCGCGGAAAAAAAGTTCTTCAACAGGTCCATTGATGAGCAGGTAGAAAAAACCTTGTAGCAAATGATCGTTGACTGTGGGCCAGCGAAACCAGGGACCAACAATCAGCATACGATATGTTGCCGCAAATGCAGCCATTCCAGTGCCAACGACAAGGCCAAGCAGAAGTTGCTGTGGTACATCGTGTAATGTTAAACCCAGAAATGATAGCGGAAGATGCAAAAACGCGATATAAAGCAAGGGAACCGCACCCATCGGAATAATACGCATCAATACATCCGGCCACATCCACTTCCATGAACCTGCAACTGTAGAACGGGCAACATGTGTTGATTGTACCGACGACACGTTTGAACCTCTCCTGGGTAAAAAAGCCTTCTGCGTTTGTGTTGATGTAGCCACTAAGAACACCTACTTTTCCAATCTACTTAGCTTGTGTTAAGGGAATATCAAGTAAGTGTAATACAAGTAGGGGTTAACTGTCTAGTGTTCCTGTGCTTCGAGTTGTACTAAACCTTCCATAACCTCTTCGCGTGAGAGATTGCCACGCTCCAAATCATAATCGTTTTTCGCTTCAAGACGAGCATAAAAGGCACGTCCTTGTTCGATAAACACGCTTTTTTCTGTACTTGCCTCTATAAGCTCGAAAAGAACGTCTTCAGCTTTATCATATTTGCCAGTGTGTTCATAGTAAGGAAAGAGTTTCTCCTGTGTTGAAATTGGCAGTTCGTAGTCGGCAAGTTTGTTAAGCAGCTCTTGTATATCGGTGTAAATGCTAGCATCAGGTGCAATTGTTTCTCGTGAAAGTGCAAGCAGATACAAATGCAGTGCTTTCAGGTAACGATAGTAGCTTTCGTTGCTTTTCCCCTGATCGTCGTAAATCTCGCCTTCGGCTTTGAGTAGTACAGCGATCCAGAGACACTTCTCTACATTGAGTGTGCCAAGTGGGGAGATCGCTTGTATAAGCATCTCATCAGAAACGGAGTTGATGAAGCTTGACGGAAGACCTGTTGTCTGCAACAACAAATCGTCAACGGTGATGAGTGCCTCTTCGTATTTGTTGTACGCACGCAGATGCAGAATAATCGCCATTGCTCGCCCAAACTTCTCTGCCATGCGAAGAATGTAATCTTTGTTAACCATGTTATTATTCTCAAGTGTAACGTGTGAACCCTGTAGGGGCCATAATTCATTACGCCCTTACTCATATATATACAGGACGAGGGCGTAATAAATTATGGCCCCTACAGACGATTTTAGGTTATTTCAGTTTCACGATTGCCTGTTCAATACGCTTCATGCTTACCTCGCGTCCAAGCACCTCGATCATAGGGAAGAGCGGAGGTGTAGCATTACTGGCACTGACTGCGACGCGAAGAGTGCCGAAGAATTGACCGCGCTTCAAACCAAGTGCTGTGCCCAATTCGTCCATCGTGGCTTCTAAGACGGACTGCTCCCACTGCTCTACTTCATTGAGACGAGTCTGTGCGCGTAGCAGTGCATCGAGTGAGCGTGCCACATCCATGCCTTTTTGAATGAGCATAGATGCATCATAGGTCAGCTCATCTTCAAAAAAGTAATGTGCTTTAGTGGCTTCGCTGAGGGTTTTGAGGCGTTCCTGCTCAAGTGCTAACACACGTTTTGTGTAAAATGGGTCGAGCGGTCGCTTGACACTATCAGGTAGCCCACCTTCCGCCTCTGGACGTTCCAGATATGGGAGTGTTCGCTGTGTCAAGTCGTCCAACGACAAATTGCGAATGTAGACGCCATTCATCCAAGTGAGTTTGTCGGGATCATAAATGCCGGAGGCGATGCCAACACGGTTCAACGAGAACGCCTGAATCAACTCTTCGCGCGTGAATATCTCCGTTTTGTCGTCATAGGACCAGCCGAGCAGTGCCATGAAATTGAAGACAGCCTCCGGCAAAAAGCCCTCACGCTGAAGATCTGACCATGCAGGAGCATCTCTCCGCTTACTTAACTTTTTTTTATCTTTTCCAAGAACTGTTGGAACGTGATAGAAAAGCGGAGTTTTCCAACCAAGTGCCTCATACATCTGCACATGAAGTGGCGAGCTTGAAATCCATTCGTCTCCGCGTAAAACATGCGTGATGCCCATTTCATGGTCATCTACAAGGTGAGCTAGGTGGTAAGGTGGCAAACCACTGGTTTTAAGAATAATCATATCGTCCAGATTCGAGTTCTTGAACACCATGTCGCCATGAATCTCATCGTGTACCACCGTTTCGCCATCAATAGGCATGGCGAAGCGTACCGTCCAAGTCTTTCCTTCTGCCTCGTTCTCGGCTCGCTGCTCTTTTGTAAGATAGCGACAGTGGCGATCATAGCGCGGTGGCAGCTTCTGAGCCTCCTGCGCTTTACGCATGGTGTCGAGTCGTTCCGGGGTGCAATAACATGGATAAGCATGAACGGTCTCGACAAGCTGATTGGCATAAAACTGATAGAGTGCCTTGCGCTGTGTCTGGTAGTAGGGACCATAAGGACCACCAATAACTGGACCCTCATCAACATCCATTCCGAACCAATTCAATCCTTCGATCAGAAAATCGACCGCGCCTGCTACTGTACGTGCTTCATCGGTATCTTCAATGCGAAGAATAAATTGACCTCCCGTATGACGGGCATAAAGCCAGCTAAAGAGGGCAGTGCGGAAGCCGCCAATGTGCTGAAATCCAGTAGGGCTAGGAGCGAAGCGCAGACGTGGTAATTTTTTCTCCTGCGGAGTCTGCTGCTCCTGTGTGCGGTCGTCAATCTGTGTCATAAACCTGAAACCTTCCTTATCGTCTCCAACTATTCCAAACTATTGTAACATAGTGTGGTAGGATGTGGAAAGCAGTTTTTTCAGCGTGAGGAATAAACATTTGTGAGTACCATATCTTCAACCATCACTCGTTTCTTACCTATCACAACAACACTCTCTTCTGAGAACAACATTCATATAGCCAGTTATTCTGTTCGTGACCTTGCCACACAATTTGGCACTCCACTGTATATTTTTGACCGTGCGACAATCATAGAGGCCTGCCAACGCTATCGACAAGCGTTTGCCACTCACTATCATGCCTCAGAGGTTCGCATTGTGTATGCATCGAAAGCCTACACCTCACCACATATTGCTCGGATAATGACCGAGCAGGGATTTGGGCTGGATGTTGTCTCTGGTGGAGAGCTTATTGTGGCACAACAGGCATCGTTTCCAATGGCGCACATTTCGTTTCATGGCAACAATAAATCGGAAGATGAGCTACGTCTGGCACTCAAGTTGAAGGTGGGACGCATTGTAGTAGATAATTGGAGTGAGCTAGAGCGGCTAACCCGTCTTGCCCAGGAAATGCATATTCAACCCTCGGTTCTATTGGGGTCGCCCCTGAAGTAGAGACCGAGACACACCACTATTTGCAAACGGGCCATGCATCGTCGAAATTTGGCTTCGCTCTTGCCGAGGCGAAACATGCGTGCAAGCACATTTTACGCTCCGCTACGTTACACCTTGTTGGCTTACATGCTCATAGTGGAACGATGTTGCGTGAGGTACGACCTTATCAGGAATGCCTGGCATGTTTGCTTGCGCTCGCCAATGAGATACACAATGAAACGGGATGGTGGCCGACAGAGATAAGCCCTGGTGGTGGGTGGGCTATTGATACAATGGATGAGGAAAAGCCGTCTCCTGGTATCGAGATATTGGCGCAAGCTCTGCAAGAGAGTATGGAGCGTGGAGTGATACAAACGGGCAAGAAGCTTCCATGTCCCATGCTGATTATCGAACCGGGGCGTTCAATCATTGCACGTGCAGGTGTTGCTGTCTATCGTGTAGGTGCGCGTAAGGCTACTGCTGGTGGTGTCATCTATCTCTTCGTCGATGGCGGCATGGCTGATAACATTCGGCCAGCGTTATACAATGCTCGTTATACTGCTTGGCCTGTGGAAGACGCAACACGACTCGTTACAGAAACGGTGTGTATCTCTGGACGATATTGCGAATCCGGTGATATGTTGATTGACAGGGTACAATTGCCACGAATACAAGAAGGCGAGTATATCGTGTTACCATCGGTGGGCGCCTATTGTCTGCCAATGGCAAGCAACTACAACCTGGTTCCGCGTCCCGCCGTAATATTGATAGATGAAGCATGCATACGTGTAATGGAACGTCGAGAAACGTATGAAGATATGTTGGTACGTTATGGTGACTTATGATAACAGTGTCATAGAAAAGTGAGTCGTACTGCTATGTTACAAGAGCAAGATGGCCTGCAAGCAAATGCTACCACACAGATAGACGAGCATGATGAACCAACTGAACCTATGCGTCGCTCTGACGTTTCTGCGTTTGCACCTTCCAATGAAGGTGTAGCACCCAATGCGGAAGATGTCCCATCTCCCAAATCGTTAACACAACCACTTCCACATCAATATGTCCAGCAACCACCTGTTACTCCAAATGTGCCTGGTAATGGCAATGGCGTGTATCCATATTTGCCTCCAAAACCTGCTATGCAAGGTGGAAAGCGTCCAGCAGGTGGTGTGCCAGTTCAAGCAGGGTCAGTACCTGAACAGGGACGGAAGGTGAGGCGGAAATTTATACCGATTGTGGTGGGATTATGCTTTGTTGCAGTCCAAATGCTCTTGCTTCTTCGCTTCATGCTCAAGCTACTACAACTGTCCTCGGATAGCTCCTGGGTCGCGGCCATATATGCTATAAGTAATGTATTTGTATTACCTTTTCGCATCCTCTTTCTGCAATTTGCCGTTCCCTTATTTGGCACAGCAGAAGTATATACGTTGCTGGCGGTTCTCATATATGGTATTATTTCGCGCATCGTTGTGCGTTGCCTGAAAATCCTGTTGAAGACTCGCTAGCGAATGTGCATATCCAGAATTGGCAGAAAATAAGAGCATTCGGGAAAGAAGCTCGTCACTCTTTCCCGAACTCGTCTAATACATCCAGGCTATTGATGAAATCGCGATACGCGTCAAGGTTTTCTTCTTCCTCTTTGCTCACTTCACCGCGTTTTTGCTCTGGACGACCCAATGGCTTTTGTGGCTCATCGTTTGCTTCTAAGGCAACACCTGCACGTTCCAGTACGCTCTCTTCTACGAAAATTGATGTCTTGGCGCGAACGGCGAGGGCGATAGCGTCGCTCGGACGGGAATCAACCTCGACATGCCGCCCTGACACGTCAAGAACGATACGTGCGTAGAATATCTCGTCTATGAGATCAGAAATCACAATACTCTCAATATTGGCCCCTAATTCGCCTATGACATTTTTCAGCAAATCATGAGTAAGCGGGCGGGGCGAATTGGTCCCTTGAAGTTCGACGGCAATCGCATATGCCTCCGCTTGCGCTATCCAGATAAACAAATAGCGTTCTTGCTTCGTTGCTTTCAAGATGACCACCCGCTGTTGCGTAGCCAGGTTTATTCGCACGCTCTCAACTGTCATCTCAACCATGTTCTTTTGACTCTCTTTCATGGCGTTGCATCCGTCGAATATGTACCGCCCTTATTGTACCTCTATCGAAGGGTCATAGGCAAATGCCTTAACCTACCTTGTGATGCAGCAACCTATCTGTCCCACAATGCTCTCTCAGGAGTATAACAAAATAGGGCAAGTATTCCTAGCCCCTGCTCAAAGAAAAATACGAAAAGAAATTCTGAAAATCCGTTCCAAAAAAGCTTGTATTGCCTATCCCGTTGTGGTATTATTTTCTTGAATGGCCGTTCTAGTTTTTTGTGGAATTGAGGTACGGTGCCTTTATTCTTCCACAAATTCCAAAGATACCTTGTTCTTCATTAGAGCAGAGTGTATAGGCAAGAGACGAACGGTAATAAGATGTAGGGTAGTATCAGGGTGCATGTAGGTGCGTATTTAGAAAGGCAGGAATCCGTCCATGTCATCAGAGCAAGCCAGCGAAATACAACGCAAGATGTATGACTTCATCGAGAAGTACATGAAAGCCGAAGGGATGCCGCCCACAAATCGTGAGATTGGGCGAGCAATGAATATTGCCAGTACAGGCCATGTAGACTATCATCTTACAAGTCTGGAAAAGAAGGGCATGATTTCGCGACAAGAAAAGAGGAGTCGTGGTATCAAGCTCACAAAGCCAAACAGTGGTATTGCAGTCAAAGGTACTATCGCTGCTGGTCAGCCTATCGATATCTTTGCATCGGAAGAGCAGCAGACAATCAGTGTCGGCACTAGCGTTGTCGATGCAGAGAATGCCTTTGCCCTTGTCGTGAAAGGTCGCTCGATGATCGAGGACCACATTTGCGACGGCGATTATGTCGTGGTGAAGCCACAATCCACATGTCAAAATGGCGATATTGTTGTTGCGGTACATATGCAAGAAGGTGTCGAAGGTAGCGCAACACTGAAACGCTTCTTCCAGGAAAAGGAACATGATAGAGTGCGACTGCAACCTGCGAACTCAACCCTCGACCCGATTCTGATCCCACGCAATATTTGGGATCGTGAGTGGCAGGTGCAAGGAAAAGTAGTAGCAATCTTCCGTCAATGCGGAACCGCAGCCTAACTGTTTACTTGCCTTTTTGACTGACTTCCATTGCACCAGCAACAAAACTGATGTGGGGCGCAAAAGATAGAGCGCGTTATGTATGTAATGATCATTCATACGTACCATGCCCGACAATCTTTCCGCCCCTGTATCTATTTCTGCTTTTGATGCCCATTCTACAGCCTTGCCCCTTGTGTTCTTCCTCCAAGAGTGATATACTTCAAGGTAAGATACATCTTATAGCCGCGATTGTTTAGCACGCCTTAATAGGGTGGAAGCGCAGAAAGGAAGCATCATGAAGGCTGTTGCAGCAGCATTGGTGCTGATTGCTGGAGCCGCAGTGGTTCTGTGGTATGGCAATACACTTAACTCCTGGGTACTTGGTGGTTTGATTGGTGGTTTAGCAGCCTTGCTTCTCAGTATTCCTATCTCCCTCACAGTATTCTCCTACCTCTCAAAGCGACACGACGAACGCTTGCAAGCAGACGAGCAAGACGAGCAAGCTTTCGCACAAGAGGACTACGCCCATCAACATCTCCCTGCCCGTGTTGCCAGGAGACCGCATGAAGTAGAAGGGTATGTGATTACAGACGATACTACTTCCGCAGATGATTGGCAACAAGAACAAATGTATGCACCGAGAGTATCACGTGCTTTACCTTCGCCCGCTCCACAACGCCTGGGAAATGTGCAGCAAAACCAGCCACGAAGAAACTCTGAAAGATTGCCTGTTGCTCAGCAGGGAACACATGTCCCCGATCCTCGTCCACAGCCGAGTAAGCCGAAAGGTAAAGAAACAGCAATTCTACGTGCTACCACAAAAAAAATCAATGTGTCTGGGGGACCTGGCTTCGAGCCGACTTCTCAGCTCAGCCAGTACCGTTCGGAGGCTCTTCGTGTAGCGCGTTTAGAGGCTGCACAACAACGACAAGACAATGATGAGGATGTGTCCACAATAAACAGTCCTAAAAGAGGGTTATCAGTGCGTCCAAATCAAGCACTAGCAAAGCAAAACAATCAGGGAACCTCAATTGTGCCGCCACGTCCTACGCGTCAACTGCCTCAACAAACGGTCTCGCAACCACGACAACGACGTATTGTTGATTCGGTATCACCACAACAAAGTGGGCGACGCACACTTCCTACAAGTAATGAGCATACAGGGCCGATCCGCAGAATGGATCCAAGCACTGATTCTATGGTAGATCGCTTCCCGCAAACTGGACCCTTGCGCCGTTCAGTGCAATCAGGTCAAAATGCATATTCATCACAAGAACGCGAACAACGCTCAGGTGCAGATAGTACTACTGGTAATGTGAACAAACCGCTTGTTCGCCGTGCTCCATATATGTATGAGGACGATCCCCTACGTCAAGAACTGGCCCAACAGTTGGAGGCACCAACGGTACGTCGTTCCTCGCGTTTCGATGAAGATGACGAGAACGAATAACTTGATATCTTTTCAAGGTACTGGCTATAGCCTCTTTTCTCGAAGTATGCTACTATACTCAAAATGGTATCTTTGTGAAGGAGGCTTTTTGTGTTAGCACATTTAACTGATACATTAATAACACTTATTACAAATTTTTATGTTACGTTTGGCTTATTTGGCATACTACTGGCTATGGCTATTGAAAGTTGCTGTATCCCGTTACCAAGCGAAATCGTGATGCCCTTGGCCGGTATTATGATCGCTCAGCATGAAATTCTAAAAGGCACTAATCCTACTGTCAGCCTTTTCCTTGTTGCTCTCTCAGGAGCTATCGGGTGTCTTATCGGCTCGATTGCGGCCTATGGTATAGGCTATAGTGGTGGTCGTCCTCTCATGTTAAAATATGGCCGTTACCTGCTCATTTCTCAACATGATGCAGATAAAGCAGACCACTTCTTTCAGCGTTGGGGAAATGCTACAGCTTTCTTCTCGCGTCTTCTTCCTGTAATACGTACCTATATCTCTCTTCCGGCTGGTATCTCAAAGATGCCGTTCATAAAATTTTGCATATACACCTTTCTTGGCTCGTTTCCCTGGTGTATTTTTCTTGCATATATAGGTATACAGATAGGTAGCCCCAGCAATTTGAGTAAGCTTAGCCCTATCTTCCATAGTTTGGATGTTGTGATTCTGGTTGTGCTTGTAATTCTCGTTGCGCTTTACGTCTGGCGTCATATCAACAATGACAATAAAGCTCGTGCTGCCGCAGCTCAGGTAAATAATCAAAGCATTGTGCAACAGGAAATGGCTGCACCTCAAACATGGAACCAGCAGAATGCCCAATTTTCGCAACCACAACAAGATCAATATGCTCAGCAATCACGACAGTTCCAGCCACCACAACAGGCTGGACAAACCGACTGGCAGCAACCATCAGTTCCCCAGCAACAGTTCCCACAACAGCAAAATTGGCCGCCAGCTTCGGATGACCGAACGATACGACGGTAACGTCTCTCTACAACAGCAGGAAGATCTGTGTAATCTTCCTGCTGTATCTTTTTTTGTTTTCTTTACGTGCTAGACTCATAAACAGTTTTTTGTATGCCTGTTGGAGGATAGCTATGGCTATTGCAACGCAGCCCTTTGGTCGTACTGGACACACAAGTACACGCACGCTCTTTGGTGCCGCTGCTCTAGGTTCTGTGACACAGGAAGAGGCGGACCGCACGCTAGATGTACTCTTGCGCTATGGTGTCAATCATATCGACATAGCCGCCAGCTATGGCGATGCAGAGCGAAGGATTGCGCCCTGGATGAAAAACCATCGTGCAGAGTTTTTTCTCGCTACGAAGACTGGCTCACGCACTGCGAAAGAGGCGAAAGAGGAACTACAGCGTTCTCTTGAACGTATGCGTGTTGACTATGTGGACCTGTGGCAATTGCACAATCTCGCCGACCCTATTGAATGGGACATTGCGCTGAGTCCAGGTGGAGTGATTGAGGCGGCAATTGAAGCCAAACAGCAGGGATTGATCCGCGCTATTGGGGTGACTGGGCACGGGCTGCAAATTGCCGCTACTCATCAGCGCAGTCTCGAACGCTTCGACTTCGATTCGGTTTTGCTACCATATAACTACATTACGATGCAAAACCCCTACTATGCGGAGAATTTTCAAGCGTTGCTGGCGACCTGCCAACAACGCAATATTGCTGTGCAGACCATCAAATCTATTGCGTATAAACCCTGGTTAGGACGCGAACATACGTATGCTACGTGGTACGAGCCACTACAAGAACAACGAGATATTGATGTCGCGGTCCATTGGGTTCTCAAGCAGCCGAGTATCTTTCTCAATACAGTTGGAGATATCAGCCTGTTGCCTAAAGTGCTTGATGCCGCCAGTCGTTTTCATACAGGGCCAACCGACGAAGAGATGCAGTCGATGGTGCAGCGTCTACAGGTAGAGCCGTTGTTTGTGTAATTGAGAAAAAGCTCATAGCTGGCAAAAAGTTTATTTCTGGCGGCTATGAGCTTCAAACTCACTATAGTTTTTCGTCGATCAGTGTGTTAATGCGCTTGCGTAAGGCAAGCATAACTGCTGGCAGGATAATCACGCCAACCACCCATTTTGCAACGGTCTTCTTCATAGCTTTGTCTTACCTATCCTTTTTGACTGTTAATGATGAGACATCTCATACGTAAAAACTGCTTAGAGCAAACGTTCGTTCCTACTAGTTGTAGTACGTGTCTGCCTCTCTGGAAGTTGCATTTTATACAGCTTTTTATGCATAGCTCATCATTTGAAAGGCGCATTTTTAGTGAAGAATGCTTGACATTCTTGCCTGCTAATGCTATAGTTCCATCTATCAACTATGCGGGCGTTTAGCTCAGTGGGAGAGCGCTTCGTTCACACCGAAGAGGTCACTGGTTCGATACCAGTAACGCCCATCCGAACTCCACAATTATCCTTCTTTCTATCCTCTTAACCAATCCTCCAAATGAACAATGACCATGTATTACCAATAACGATTTTACCCGAAGCTATACATAGGTTAATATGTCCGTAAAAATTGCATAATGAGAGGTATGTAGCTTATAATTAAAACTGAGTTTCTTTTCGATGTGTCGGAGCGTGAGGAGTTTAGAAGTATGCCAGGTTTAGCAGCGTCTATGCACATTTTTAACCCTGTTGGCCTTGTGGTCCTCCTGGTTTTCTGGATTGTTCTCTTCAAGTGTACCCATATACTGCTACCGTTATTGCGTCGCGATCCCCTTATCGGCTGGGGGGTCGGTCCCCTCGGCGTGACGATTATGTCACTTCATGAACCCTCACTACTCTATATCTGGCTCGATGCGTTGTGTCCTGCTTGTGTGTCAGGAGGCGTTCTCTATGTTGGACTCTGCACGCGGCTCGCTCCTGTTTCTTTGCCACATAATCCGCTTGTGCAAATTCTGATCGTTGCATGTGGTGTACTACTAACCAGCACTTTTGATGTTATGAACGCTTTTCGTGATGTACGTCATCCGCTCTGGGGTGAGGCACGCATTCTACGCACGATTCTTCTTTTCCGAGTCACCTGGACAAAGGTCCATTTTACGCCTTTTGGCTATACCTATCTCAACGACCACTTTGGCTTTAGTCCAATGGATTTGTTGCAAGCCTTTTAAGCCGCTAGTGGAAGAAGCAGAAGTGGCAAGAACAAAGTTCTTGCCACTTCTGCTTCTTCCACTACCCACTACGTTCTAACAGGGGGTGTACGTGGAATAGTGAAGGAAAAGATGGAGCCGCCGATGCCAGTATTGCCAGAAAGCCAGATATTTCCACCGTGCTTCGTGATGATGGCTTTAGCAACATAGAGTCCAAGACCGACCCCCGAATATTGACGAGTGGTTGCATTACTGATACGGTAAAAACGCTCGAAGACATGTTCGTAGTGTTCTGGGCTGACGCCGATGCCCTGGTCAATAACACTGACAAGATAGTTGTTTTGTTGCTCTTGCAAGCGAACGGTGACATGACCACCCTGTGGTGAATACTTGACGGCATTATCAAGCAAGTTTCCAACAACCTGTTCTATACGACTCTTGTCCGCGACTATTTGTGTATCAGAGACCTGAATATCGAGGAAGAGCGTATGTTGTTCAGCACTTGCTTGAACTGAGCGCACACAATCTGCCAGCACATCTGCCAGGTAGAAGTTGCTATACTCAAGGGTGAGTTGACCCCATTGAATGCGCGAACGGTCTAGCAGATCGTTTACCAAACGTTCCAGGTGATCAGTCTGGCTTTGTACAATCATGAGGCTTCGCAGATCAACGCTTTCTGGTAGGTCTGTTGCCGAGAAGTCTTGTGATTGTTGCGTTTCGTATGCCTTGCGAATACGACGCTCAAGGCGTCGTACAAGATGCTGTGTATAGCCCTTGATGCTAGTCAGTGGTGTGCGTAGCTCGTGTGACACGATAGACACAAACTCATCCTTCAGACGCTCGACCTGCTTACTTGCGGTGATATCGTTCAGCACAACAACTGTTCCAATGGGATGGATACTATTTCCATTTGCATCGTCCAGAGGCGCAACGCTCAAACTTATTATGAGAGGTACTTTTTCACTACTATCACCTGCTATTATTTCTTTGTTCTCGATAGTCTTTCCATGAAGTGCTTCGTGTACACAATCAGCTACAATATGTAGCCATTGTACGCTTTGGGTTTGTGCGAATGTGCGTAGTGGTATGTTTGTCGGAAGGTCATCAACAAGCTGTGAGAGCAAATGGCGTGCTGATTGATTCATCGAGATGATTGCCCCATCATCATCGGTAATCAGTAAGCCTTCTGTCATACTTCTAATGATGAGTTCGAGGCGTCGTCGCTCGTACTCTGCCTCTCTCCACAAGGCATGTTCGCGCTCGCGTAGCCCCACGTTTTCCAGGGCGACTGCTGCATAATCAGCAATCATTGTGGTGAGTTTGAGGAGATCACTATCGAATGTACCTACTAATTCATCGAATAAGGTCAAGATGCCAATGATTCGATTTTCAACGGTAAGAGGCACGTTCAAAAAAGAACCGATATCCGTTGTATCAATGGCTTCCTGTGTTCGGAATTGCGCCACTTCGTCGGGTGCATCGAAGTATGCCGCCTCGGCAAGTTGTTTTGCATCGACGGAAGGGAAACCCAATACCTGTGCAGCACTTGTAATACGTTGCAGCATGTCTTGAATAAAGGAGGCACTGAGCGGCTGACAGGGAATGATGTATAGTTGATGTGGATTGCCTTTGAGGAGAATACAGCAGGCCGAGAAGCTGTACAAGTCTTGTAGCGTCGTCATAAGAGTGCGATGGACGTGAAAACGGTCAATTGCAGCGACGAAGCGTTTTCCCATGGTGTTGAGAAATTCCATTTCGTAGCTGATTGCTTGAAGATGATCCTCTATACCATCCATAGTTCCTGTTGTCTCGTACTTTTGCTCATGCGAACGATGATACGTGTCTGTTGTACGATACACATCATCCGTAATGTCGTACTGTGACTGCACATTGCCCTCCAAACGCGCTTATGGCTGATTTTGTTGCAAGTGATGAGTAACTTCAGTATGGAGTGGCGGCGTGATAATATTTCCTGTCAACTCGGTTAAGCCAGCAAAGCACGCATCTAAGAGTGCATCGAGACCTGCTGAAAGTTCTTGTGGAGTTATACCGGAAAGTTGTTCGTGGATGATTGATGGATTGATATCAGTATAAGGCATGTCAACAAAAAAGTAGAGAAAATGGTAGTCATCCATAACACGCTTCGCGGCAACCTGCACGAGGACACGAGTCGTTACTTTGCCCAAAAGTGGGGCAACACGTTCGTCTATCAACCGTAATGCTATCAGGTACGCCTCGGTGATTTGCTTACGGGAGACGGGAGAAGTGTTATCTGATATAGGTGGCAAGGAGATTCTCCCTTCGCTTTTTACTACGCTCACCAACTCCAATTATACCATAGTTACATGAATTTTGTAAGTATTTGTAAGGCGAAAATGCCATTGCAAAACAAATTACAAATTTGTTTGTACATATGTATAAAAGAGACAATGCTAATGTATAGCAGAATGATACATTTGTGCAACGACATTCGTTATGTCAAATTGTTAGGGTTGCCTTAAAGGAGACAACAAAGGGTGAAGGATAGGGCAAGTAATAAAACTATCACTGCTCACGGGCTTGCTCGTGCATCAAGTATTTTGTACAATCGTAAGTGTATGATCAATTCTAACGCACATCTTCTTATCATGGGAAGATATTGGTTCTGGCAATGTATAGGTGGCCTAGCTTTACTGGTGATTGCAGGCGCGTTATCAACGTATATCTTTATTAGTATTCATTAGTCTCAAGAATGTTGCAAATAGAGGAGCATATATGAAATATCGTCGTTTCTATGCACACTGGAACTCCCCTACAATTCCAGTTTGCCGACCCTGACCCAATTGTCACGTCTCTTCTCTTAGAGCCGAACCATCCTAATCATCTTGGTGCTGGAGCTGGACCAGGCTACGAAGAATGGGGTTCATACCTCTATATTCCGAGGGCTGGTTGCTATCAACTTGAAGCGACGTGGCCTGGAGGACAGTGGAGTTTTCTCTTTGCTGCTGGTCGTCAGTAGCGAACTGAGAAGTTTTTGAAGAAGTGACGTTCGAGTACCTTTATCTAATAGTAGAACTATCGGAATGAAGTGAAAGCGGCAAGGACTTTGTTCTTGCCGCTTTCACTTCTTTGTAAGAGTTAGACCAGACCAAAAAGGCGAGCTATCCAAAGGCGAAACCCTCTCAAAGGCGGCTTTTCGTCACTTTGCTGCCCTGCTGCCATCTCGATTAAGCGTTGCCGCCCCCGTTCTTGCCGTTCGCGCTTCTCTTCGGCTTCATCTTGTACAAAGTAGCGTTCTCGTTGCTCATCAAGGGCATGAGCGAAATGCTCTGGTCGAATGATGAAACGACTCGCTGGGACAGTCGGACCTTGTGTAGCGGTATTCTGACCTGTATCCTCTTGTGGTGGCATGCTACCATCTACCTCAGCGCCCGCCATGGCCTCTGTCACCTGCACGCGTCCAAGGGCTAGTTTGGGACTAATCCAATCGCGCAGAGCCAGTAAAGCCGCTCGCCGACAGATTGCTTCAATATCCGCTCCACTGCGTCCCTCGGTCAGACGAGCCAGTTCTTCGATAGTGATTTCTGGCGCGAGTGGTCTATCACGTAGATGTACCTTGAAAATGGCCTGCCGCTCGATCTCGTTAGGATATTGCAATTCGACAATCAAATCGAAACGACCAGGGCGTAGCAGTGCGGTGTCGATCATATCGGGGCGATTCGTGGCTGCCACCACAATGACTCCTTCTCGTCCCTCGATGCCATCCATCTCGGTGAGCAGTTGCGCGATCACGCGATCTCCCACGTTGCCATCATTGCCACCACCACGACGTGGTGCTAATGAGTCAATCTCGTCAAAAAAGATGATGCTTGGAGCGGCCTGTTTCGCACGCCGGAATATCTCACGTACACCCTTTTCAGACTCACCGACGAATTTGGAGAGCAGTTCAGGACCTTTGACTGAGATGAAACTTGCCTCACATTGATTCGCCAACGCACGCGCGATCAGTGTTTTACCTGATCCAGGAGGTCCTGCGAGCAGAACACCACGTGGTGGCTCGACCTTCGCATTCGCATATACCTCTGGATAGCGGAGCGGCCATTCGACGCCTTCGGTCAACGTATCTTTAATGTCTTGCAAGCCGCCGATGTCGTCCCACGAAGTTTCGCTCACTTCGACGTACACCTCACGAGTTGTTGAAGGCTCAACCTCACGCAAGGCCGCTTGAAAATCGCCCATCGTGATATTCAGATTGACTAGCGTCTCATAAGGAATATAGCCCTTTTGATAGTCGATATGGGGCAGTACGCGTCTTAGCGCAATCATCGCCGCTTCACGACACAATGCCTCAAGGTCGGCACCTACAAAGCCTGGCGTAAGTTGTGCTAGGCGTGCAAAGTCAATGTCATTTGCTAACGCCGCATCTTTGCTGTGAATACGCAGTATCTCTGTACGACCGCGCACGTCGGGGACGCGTAGTGATATCTCGCGGTCAAAACGGCCTGGGCGACGCATGGCCGGGTCGAGAGCGTTCGGCTGATTGGTCGCACCGATCAGCACGACTTGCCCACGTGACGCCATACCATCCATAAGTGCGAGCAATTGCCCGACAATGCGCCGTTCGACCTCACCACCAGTCTCTGCGCGTTTCGGAGCCAGCGCATCTAACTCATCAATAAAAATGATACTAGGCGCTTTACGTTGCGCCTCCTGGAACACGCTACGTAGCCGTGACTCGCTCTCACCATAGAACTTGTTGATGATTTCGGGACCATTGATAATGAAAAACGAGGCGTTTGTCTCGGATGCTACCACACGTGCAATCAACGTTTTGCCTGTACCCGGAGGGCCATAGAGCAACACGCCTTTGGGTGGCTCGACGCCGAGGCGGTCGAATACCGCGGGGTACTTCAACGGTAGCTCGATCATCTCGCGGATACGTTGCAACTCTTTGCCGAGGCCACCGATATCCTCATAGCTGACGCGACCAGGCGTGCCACTTGCAGCACCTCGTGCCTGTGCGCGAACAATGGTTCCAGGTTGAACGACGACCGCTTCGATATCCGTTGTGGGGCCAGAGGGAGGTAGCGGTAAGTCACCTGTGTTCCTTTGCTGTAACGTATATGTTGGAGTTGTAGGCGTGGTGCCGATAATAAGAAACTCGCGTGGAGCCGAGCCGGGGGCAGGAGTGCCAACGCGTAAGAGATCACCAATAACCACTGGTAGTCCTACAAGGTAGCGTGCTATATATTGTAGGTCGCTCTCTTGTATTGGTACACCCGCGCTTAACGGTAGCAACGTCACCTTTTCCGCGCTGCGTACCTTTGCCTTCCGTAGTGTGACGCGTTCGCTCAGACCCGATGCGCTATTCTGACGCACCTGACTATCCATCTGTATCGTCTGGCGTCCGCGATCAGCCGGACCGCCAGGCACCAGTTTTGCTGCTGTTGTGCGTCCGCCCGTGACCAGAACGACATCCCCAGGTTGGCAACCGAGACGTGCGATATCGGCGGGGTCGATGCGTGCGACCCCGCGTGCAACCTGGAATCCCTCCACGACTGTCAACTGCAACTCGTCTATTATCTCTGGCTCTTGTGTAGATGATAGCTCGTTTTGTGTAGTATTGTTAGATGCTTCATTCGTCATGGTTGTATTTATTTGGGGAGTAGTATTGACCGTGCTTCCTGTATTTTCTGGTGGAAGTTTGGTGGTAGTAGCTTTTCTCTGTGGCTCCTCCATAATGCCTTCCGTCCTTCCGTCTATAAACATGATTATTGCGATTTCATCGTATATACGAGAGCCTGTGCGAAAAGTTCGAGTGGCGAAATAGCAAATTGTATGTAATCTACGCTGCTATCTTGCACGTTAAATTAAGTGGAATAGCGTTTTTACAGTTTTTTGAAATGAGCGTTTCGTTTCGTTTTATATAATACAAGTGGCTTCAATGAGTAGAAGCGGATTGAGGAACTTGTATGGTTGGGAGTATCAACACATTAAGGGGGAAAAATAAACTCATGGCTAACTATGTATCACCAGTGGACGTTGATGAATTATCCTCATATATCGCAGGAAAATGGAGTATGATGCGACCTCTTGTAGCTGAATGGGCTGACCTTGCCCGTAAAGCTATTCTGAAACAGCCATATAACGAGAGAAGGCTTGCAGAACTTGAAATCCGTATCAATGCTCTGCGTTCAGAACTATGGAAGGCTGTTTTTGTAGCTTCAGAACACTTCACAGAGGAGCAGATACAAAGACTGCAAAAACGAGCGTTTATAAGCAGGTCTGCCTGGAAAAGCCTTAAAAAGAGTACCGTGCTTACCCGTAAAAATGGCTTCTCGCTGATTACCTACTAGTATTTCGGCTTATCCAGCTAGCCAGTCACTAGCTACGATGTACAATGTATAACACGTCATCAGGCTTTGAGAGAACGAAGAGAGATAGTGCATAGCGCTATGCACTATCTCTCTTCGTTCTCTCAAAAACTCTACATTCATGCAGCACATTAGTACTAATTCCCAAGTATTCTAAGCTTTCTCATCATAATCTTACCTTGATAAAGCTGTAAGGGTACGTTATACTACATTCAGCGCATCTTTTTAAGCATTTCTTAAGGTTGCTAATGTAGTGTTTATACTACAAAAGGAAGTGTATTTGATAGAGCGTGATCGTGCAAAAAGTGAAGTATAGAAGGGTCTAACGGTACTATATGGAAAAATTCCCAAAAGATAGCCGTGAGTTAGGCAAATCACAAAGTTCATCACGCAAGACATTCAGGAAGAGAAGCATCGTTGTACGTTATGGCGTACCAATAGCACTCGCATGTGTCGCTCTGCTTTTGTTCGTACTTATCACGATACACGCGCTTAACCTATCCTTTGGTGGTTCCTCAATTCAAGAGAAGCCAATCAGTGATTTGCTCAACATGGCAGACCATCATCAGTTGAAATCAGTAACCTTGAATCACAACGATGTTGTTGCAACTGGCGTAAAAGGTCAGCAGTACCACTCCTTCAAAGAAGACGGACAGACAATCACTGAGATACTGCGCCACGATGGAATAGCGGTCAGCATTGACAATAGTCAACAGCCGCAATGGGCGCAAGGGGTCACGGATGTATTTCTCATCGTGCTACTTCTCAGTGGAATGTATTTTTTCATCAGACGTGGTGGTGCGAGCGGGCAGGCAATGTCTTTCGCACGTTCTAAAGCCAAACGCTTCAACGAAGCGCATCCAACCACGCTCTTCAAAGATGTTGCAGGTGTCGAAGAGGCAAAAGTTGAACTGCAAGAGATCGTAGAGTTTCTCAAAAGTCCAGAGCGTTTCACCGTGATGGGGGCACGCACCCCTAAAGGAGTCCTTCTTGTTGGCTCTCCTGGTACGGGCAAGACGCTGATTTCGCGTGCGGTAGCTGGTGAAGCAGGTGTGGCTTTCTACAGTGTCAATGGTTCTGAGTTCGTTGAAATGTTTGTTGGCGTGGGTGCTGCTCGTGTGCGTGATCTCTTCAAAGAGGCAAAAGCGCATGCGCCATGTATCCTTTTCATTGATGAGATCGACGCTGTTGGACGCCAGCGTAGTAATACGGGGGCGGGAGGTAATGACGAACGTGAGCAGACGCTGAATCAGTTGTTGGTAGAGATGGATGGTTTCGATAAGCAGAACAACGTTGTAGTAATCGCAGCTACCAACCGCCCTGATGTTCTCGATCAGGCATTGCTCCGTCCCGGTCGCTTTGATCGCCGTGTGATGCTCGACAAACCGGATATTCGCGGTCGTCTAGCCATTCTTGAAGTGCATGCGAAAGACAAGCCATTCGCCGAAAATATCACGTTGCAAGACCTGGCACGTCAGACGGCAGGTTTCTCCGGTGCTGACCTTGCCAATCTCTTGAATGAGGCCGCACTATTGGCTGCACGCAACGGCGAAAATGTTATTTGTAAGTTTCACCTTGATGAGTCAATTTTGCGTGTGATGGCCGGACCAGAACGTAAAAGTCGTCTTATCACAGAGGCTGAGAAGGCTATCATTGCGTATCATGAAGTGGGGCATGCCATCGTAATGCGTTCGATGCCAGGAGCCGACCCCGTACAAAAGGTTTCGGCAATCGCACGAGGTATGGCACTCGGTATCACAATGCAGGCACCGGCCGAGGACCGTTACCTGATACGTCGCTCCGAACTATTGACAAAGATGGCAGGTGCAATGGGTGGCCGTGCGGCGGAAGAAATCATTTTCGGCGACATCACCACAGGTGCGGCCCAGGATATCGAGTATGTTACAGATATTGCACGGCGTATGGTCTGCGAGTTTGGCATGAGTTCACTTGGCAATGTCGCCTTCAAGACGGAGGCCGATGGCTCTTCTGCTATCAGCGCAGAGACAGCGGCAAAAATCGACGCGGAGGTCGGGAATCTCATCGAACACGCATACACCACGGCCTTGAACATTTTAACGGAGAAGAAAGACCGCCTGATTGTTATATCTGAACACCTTATTCAAGTTGAGACCATCGACGGCTCCGAACTTGATGCAATGCTGTTTGCTGAAGCGGCATAGTGCATCATGACACGAACATTCATTGCCCTCCAAATGAATGAAGACGCACAACGTCATCTGGCGGAAGTAATCCGCCAGATGACGTTGTGCGTCTTGCCCAACATACGTTGGGTGAATCCCGCTGGTATTCATCTTACCCTTGCGTTCCTCTCTATAAGCGGACGTATCGCTGTCCGAACTGTAGCTTGGTAATGGATCGTGATGAGAATAGCGTGGTCAATATCTACCAGCGGTTCGTGGCGGGGCTTCCGCCACACAAGTAGCGTGAGCTATTTGCGGTGTGTTGTCTACATCTGTGGTATTGTAGAAGTCACTGATGGCTTTGAAGTACAGAGGTAGGCAGAAATCAATACGTTTGAATACGTAAAGAAAGGCAGAAAGACATGACAAATATCAAAGTAGTTGTAGAGAAACATCCTGATGGCTATGTAGCTTATCCGCTTGGTTTGAAAGGAGTGGTAGTTGGCGAAGGAGACACGTATGAGAGTGCGTTATCCGACGTAAAGTCCGCTATTCAATTCTACGTTGAGACCTTTGGCAACGATATTTTTGAGCCAGAGTCACCCATCTTAGATGCTTATGTGACAGAAGCTGGTGTGGCTATATAATTAAGGGTATATTTGAAGCGCAGCGAGACCTTATTTCGTAACCTAGACACGGAGGCACACAATGGATAAAGCTGGTGTACGGGCTGCTTTTGAAGCGGCAGGGCTAGCAAGGTTGACAAAGGATATCAACGCGCTCTCGAAAGCGTCGATTCTGCTCTTTACAACTCCCACTCCAGAAACGAGTTTCGAGTTGGGTGCGTCGAAACTTGGTGGGTTACCGGATGTATCTGTTGGCTTTGCGTGGCCTGTGTGGAAGGACGTACCGCAATCTTTTATCGCACAAATTCGCCTTGATGAGGCACACACATTCGATGTTGACGGTGTGCTACCAGAACATGGTATGCTCTGGTTCTTTTATGACGCTCAGCAACAGACCTTTGGTGCAGCCCCCAACGATAAAGGTGGCTGGTTAGTCCTTTTCGACGAGAACCCTACAACACTACAGAGAGCAACCGTACCCGCCAAACTGCCTACAGGAAGTCAGTTCCAGCCATGTACGTTGCGATTTGCTAGCGAAATCACACTTTCGTTACAACCACAGCTTGAGCTAGGGCCGAATTTCGATTGGACAGACGAAGAGCAGAAACGCTATGAAACGCTGCTTTCAACTTTTCCGACACCCGAAGATCATGCGGCAGTTCACCACCGCCTATTGGGAAATCCTGACACCATTCAAGATGATATGCGCGAAGAATGTCAGTTAGCCTTCAACGGGGTAGCAGATGCGAATGACCCGAAAGCGAACGAACTCTTGGCGGGGGCGATGGAGTGGCAATTGCTCTTGCAGATAGATTCGGATGAGCAGGTAGGCATGCGCTGGGGCAATACAGGGATGCTTTACTACTGGCTAAAAAAATCAGATTTACAAGCACAACGTTTTGCTGCTTCCTGGCTTGTCCTACAATCAGAATAAACAGGAAACATGCCCATGTATATAGAGGAGCTAAAGACGAATGAGGAGAAGAAACAGTTCAGGGATAGGAGTATTGCTCATAATAGTCGTTATTGTAGCGTATTTCCTATTACGACAACAGGGTACATCAGTGACAACGCTAGGAACTGGATCGGGTAATACTCCTGCCGCTACTTCCGCAGGAGGGATTGCTAACTTTGGCGTGCAAACGAAAACATCTGATTGTCAGGCTCATGACGGTCTGCCCGACTCGGCCTGCACTCCTGGTGCCATTATTCCTTCGGCTACAAAAGCTGCCATCTGCGTGTCCGGGTATGCACACTCTGTACGCAACGTGCCAGAAAGCGAGAAGATTCAGGCGTATCAGCAATATGGCATTGCTCACCACACAGCAGGTCAGTATGAGGTAGACCACCTTGTTAGCTTAGAACTTGGTGGCTCAAACGATATTGCGAATTTATGGCCTGAACTGGCGAGTCCCACTCCTGGCTTTCATCAGAAGGATGAGGTAGAAAACTACCTACACGATCAAGTCTGTCAGGGCGCGATATCTCTGCAACAGGCGCAGAGGGAGATCGCCACCAACTGGTTAGCGGTGTATAATGGTATGGGGAAATAGAAAGTTGATTCAGACCAAGCCAAGCTCTTTCGCCTTCAAAACAGCCTGAGTACGATCACGCACACCAAGCTTACTTAGTATGTTGCTCATATGATTCTTCACCGTTCCTTCCGTGACGTAAAGGCGTTCCGCAACCTGACGATTTGAAGCTCCTTGCACTATGAGCGTGAGTATCTCACGTTCACGTTCGGTCAACTGCTCGGTATAGGCAGAAGAGGTGATATAGTCGGATGTGGTTGTAGGGGACGTTATGTTCGTGAGGAATGTTTTGCTGTTAAGGGTGAGCGCGGAAAAAGCTTTGCTGGCGATATTGGATTGTAGCAAGACTTGCCCATGTGCGGCAGTACGTACCGTCATCGCCAGTTGCTCGGCAGTGATGTCTTTGAGTGAATAGCCAAGTGCGCCTGCTCTTAGCCCGGCATGAATGAGTTCGACATCATCAAATGTGGTGAGAATTACAATGTGAGCATCGGGCCAGCGTGCTTTGAGTGCTTGCGTTGCAGCGATACCATCCATACGCGGCATGCGGATATCCATGAGGATGACATCGGGAGGTGTTCCTGCCGTATATAGATGCTCGACGATGGCAAGGGCTGCTTCGCCGTCGCTAGCTGTTCCTACAACCTCAAAATCTGGCTCCAATTCAAGGAGTTTGCGAAATCCTTCGCGCACAAGTGTCTGGTCGTCAGCAACCACAATCCGAATATTTTCCGCCATAGTATTTTTCCTTAGTTCACGATGTTGCAACAGGAACATGAAGAGTGACGCGGTAGCCAGTAGGCTTCTCCGGTCCATATGTGACTCGCCCGCCCAATAATTCAAGTCGTTCGCGCAATCCAAGCAAGCCAAAGCCGTTGCCAGTATGTTGTATCGCGTTGTCTTCGCCCGGACCATTATCAAGTACCATTAGCTCTAGTTCATTCTGCTCACAGCGCAAACGTAGCAGCACTTTTGTCGCATGAGCATGTTTACGAATATTTGTCAGTGATTCTTGTGCTGCTCTGTAGAGAGCAAGTTGCAGGTCTGGTGAGAGCGTCGGCAGTTGTGTTTCAAGATCGAGTGTTAACTCCGTTTCGCCAGTCACGCTCCTGAACTCATCAGCGAGTTGAGCCAGAGCGTCTGCTAAGCTTAACGTCGCGATACTCGAAGGACGTAGAGCGGCGACTGCGTTGCGTACCTCTTGCATAGATTGGGCGGCGACACGACGTGCCTCCGCGACCTCAACCATCGCGCGTGCTGGATCGCGCTCTTGTAGTTTGCTAATGGTCTCAAGTTGGATGCTTAAAATAGTGAGATAGTGACCAAGTGTATCGTGAATATCGCGTGCCATACGTGTACGCTCACGGTCTACCGTCAATTCTTCCACCTCGTTTGCATACTTTTGTAACCGCATATTTGCCTGTTCGCGTTCCTGATTTGAGGTTTCCAGTTCCCGCAGTAGCAACTCGCTACGTTCTTGTTGAGCGATGAGCAACTTATTAGCAACTGAAAACACAGCAACAAACGCAAAGCCCGCGAGCAGAAAAATCCAGGGTTGGCTCAGCCCTATGGCACCATTGGTGAGATAGAGTGTAAAACCCACGCCGAGATAGAGAATGCCGCTGGCAAGCAAGGCGAGCGGCAGTGAAAGGAGCATGCAGTAGACCGCAACAGTTACAAAGTAAAGCAACCAATCAAGGTAGATACCCAGTAGCGAGGTCAGACCACCGAGAAACGTGAGTAGGGAGAGCAAAACAAGCCACAACATGGTTCTACTATGTGTACTGCTTTTCGTTGTCGCTTGCCAAAAAACAAATGCATAGAGGAGTTGTGTCGCTGTAAAGGCAAGTACGTTTGTGGGCGTGAGGTAGTTTGCGGAAAAGATGCTGATGAGGTAGCCCATGACGAGGGCGATGTACCCAGTGGTCTCTGTTGCACGTGGCAAGAACTGTTTCATTATTGTTGTGCTACGTGCCTCTGTTTCGCTTACCATTGGACTCCTCCTCTCAATGACTATGGCAAGTATAGCATAGGTTTTTCCACTAAGGGATGTGAACAAAGTATTGCTGATAGTCTTATAGCCACCATCTATTTATGACTCAGGTCATGGATAGGTCATAGTCAGAAGATGTGACCTGGTAAATGACCGGAGGCACATCTATATCTCTCCTGCAAAACCTATACTCTGGGCAAGAACACAAAAGGTCCGGCGAAATTCAAGAAGGAGAAAATACATGTCAACTACTATCACATCGCAGCATAATACAATGTTATTGCAAAGGCTCGATCCCCGTTCCGCCCTAAAGAAAAGTTTTGCTATTAATCCACTGCTTACGCTCTTTGGTCTTGCAATGATCGTTACCTTCGTTGGTACGCTTATCGGTATTGTTGTCGATCATCGTGTCATCACAGGTGTACCGGCGTGGGAGAAACCCACCAAGTTTGCCGTTTCGGGTAGCATTTATGGTTTTACCCTCTTATGGATGCTCAGTTTTGTAAAAGGGCACAAACGCCTTGTGAACCTTATTGCTAATACTGTTGCCGTAAGTTTTCTCATTGAGATGGTCGTTATCATCGGTCAAGTTATCCGAGGTACCACCAGTCATTTCAACTTCTCTACGCTACTAGATGGTGTACTTTACACTGCGATGGCGGTTTTTGTTACGGTGATCTGGTGTATGACGCTGGTCGCAGCTATCCTGCTCCTTCGACAGAGAATATCTCATCCTGTTTTTGCGTGGTCATTACGCCTCGGTATTCTGCTCTCAGCCGTAGGCATGGCGGTTGCGTTCTTGATGACACAGCCCACAGCATTACAACTAGCGGCCCTAAAAGCAGGTGGTCATCTCACCATCATTGGAGCGCATAGTGTTGGTGTTACTGATGGTGGTCCTGGCATTCCGTTTCTAGGATGGAGTACCGTTGGCGGTGATTTGCGTATCCCGCATTTCGTCGGACTACATGCATTGCAAGTAGTCCCGCTTGTCGGATGGTTGCTGAGCTTGTTGCGCTTGAATGTCCTGCGAATCGGCCACAAAGTTGCCCTGTTGTGGACGTTCAGCATAAGCTATCTCGGCTGGCTTGCCCTGCTTACATGGCAAGCCTTACGAGGACAATCAATTGTTGCGCCCGATGCGTTGACATTGCAGGCGTTCGCGCTACTGATCGGCTGTGTAGCCCTCGTGGTGATTGCTATTGTGACCCATGCGCGAATGTGTTCTATACCTCAACCGAGTGTCGTTGAGCGAAGACAAGGAATAAGAATGAAATAATGTAGATAAGCTGTAGGTGCCCTAAACTATTACGCCCTGATTGTAGATGTTCGTTGTAATCAAGGTGTAATAGTTTATGGCATCTACGGTCGCAGAATGATGCAGGTTGTGGTGCCGTGTGCGTAGAGCTTCCCGGATGCATCGGTCACACGTGCTTCAGAGGTAGCAATGCGCCCTCCAAGATGAATAACCTTGCCTTCACAGTAGATTGTACCCGTGCTGCTCGTCATAGGGCGCAGATAATTTACCTTGATCTCTAAGGTCGTATAGCCAACGCCAGCAGGTAGCATGGTGTGAATCGCACAACCCAATGCAGAATCAAGGAGTGTAGCGGCCAGACCACCATGCACTGTACCAATCGGATTATAGTGATATTCAGCAGGTTCGGCGGTAAAAACAATACGTCCCTCCTCGACTTCAGCTACGCCCATGTTCATGAGTATGGCAATTGGTGCAGGGGGTATTTCGCCAACTTGCATAGCACGTAAATATTCAAGTCCACTCATCGTGCGTCCCTTTTTTGCACCAGGTGTTGGGTCTTCCCAGGTGATAGTACGAGTCCGTTGCGCTGTGTAAAGATCACTCATTGAAAACTTCCTTTGCTACAAGCCATCGCGTATAATTGATGTGAGACCGAACAGTCTCACATCAATTATACCTTAATTTCCTCACTTCTCTTCGTCCAACCGAACGTTTGTTATGGTGAGAATGTACATAGCCGTCACCTTTACCCTGTGAGCTTTCTCCAATATCTTACATATGCCTCCATTTGGGGTTGACAACTATCAAGCGTGTGGTGTATGCTCACAAACAACAAACATTAACCTACGAAATGTTCCAGTGAAGATGCTGTTGTAGCGTTCGTGGGTGCGATTACCGAAAATAAAACGTAGTGTATACAGCGCATGGAGTGAAAAATGTCGGCGACAATGAGTACAACACAGAAGGCAATGGATGCCTGTCAACGTTGTACTCAATTTATGCCTTTTTCATGTTCTGAAAAATCAGCTATGTATACAATGCACATGATGGCTGCAAGCACGCTCATTATCGGAACCGGCGCAATTGCGTCGGTTTCTTTGTTTGGCGTTGTGCTATTAGTAGTAACCCTTCTCCTTGTAGTAGTGATTAGTCTCCTCCTTACACGCCTTACCGGACCGATTAGTCTTGAGGGTCTGGTAGGGCAAACAAAGGAAATGGCAGGGCTAGCCACACACATGACACGGGGAGAGTAACAGGGGGGCAACGGCGCACCCAATCCAAAGAAGGTATCCTGGCGAGGACTTCCCACTATCGGGAGGTCCTCTTTTTTTATTCACAAATTTTCTGGAGGATTGAGCAATTATGGCAATCGCAGCAAACATCATTCAACAGGCGGCACAGCCACAGCAACATGACGAGCGCGAATTGGCGGGAAGTGCCATTCTTTGTGAGGCTCTAGTCCGTGAAGGAGTAGAGATTCTCTTCGGCTATCCTGGCGGCGCAATCATGCCATTCTACGACTCGCTTACCTCGTATCCAGCACTTCACCACGTCCTTGTGCGACACGAACAAGCCGCCGCCCATGCCGCAGACGGGTATGCACGTGCCACTGGTAACGTTGGTGTGTGTGTCGCCACAAGTGGCCCAGGTGCTACAAATCTAGTCACAGGACTCGCTACCGCGTTCATGGACTCAACCCCGATGGTCGCCATCACAGGGCAGGTTGCCAGCCACTTTATTGGGCGCGATGCATTTCAGGAGACCGACATTATCGGTGTTACACAGCCAATCACAAAACATAACTTCTTGATACGTAGTACCGACGAAATCGCCGACATTGTGCATGAAGCATTTCGTGTTGCGCGTAGTGGTCGTCCAGGTCCCGTATTGATCGACATTCCTAAAGACGTGCAAATCAGGAAGGTGACCTACCGACCAGCCGCTTCCCAGTCGTCGCGTGAGCAAATGGGTACCATAGTACCGCAAACACTCCCCGCCTATCAGATTGCTCAAGCGGCTCACCTCATTGCTCAGGCAGAGCGTCCACTCATCATGGCTGGTCATGGTATCATTCTATCGGGTGCTTATAACGAGCTTCAAGCCCTTGCTGAAAAAACCTCGACACCCGTCATCACAACACTTCTCGGTCTGAGCGCCATTTCAGATACGCATCCACTCTATATCGGTATGCCGGGCATGCACGGTCCCGCACACGTCAATCGCGCGATTGGCGACGCTGACCTCATAATCGGTGTTGGGTTGCGTTTCGATGATCGTGTCACTGGCAACGTAGCAGCTTTTGCTCCTCATGCACGCATCATTCATATCGACATTGATGCCTCCGAAATGCATAAGGTGAAGGTTGCAACAGTGCCTATCGTCGCGGACGCGAAAATCGCGCTTGCCACATTGACCGAGGCTGTAACTCTCCGTCAGTCGCACGCATGGCTGGATGAGATACGCAGTTGGGAAGCCCAGACGCGTGAGAGACAGCAGCAAATTCAGCGCAATGAGGAATGTCCCGATCCTGCTAGCATTCTCAATGCGATCCGTACTGTAACAGATGGTAAAGCCATCGTGGTTTCAGATGTGGGACAGAATCAGATGTGGACCGCCCGTTTCTACGAATGGACGCGCCGCAACAGTCATATCACCTCTGGTGGACTTGGTACAATGGGCTTTGCACTTCCTGCAGCAATGGGCGTCAAGATGGGTATGCCAGACGCACCTGTATGGGCTGTGGCAGGTGATGGCGGCATTCAGATGAACATTCAGGAACTGGCAACTCTGCAACAGGAAGGAGTCGCGGTCAAAGTTGCCATCATGAACAATGGCTATCTTGGTATGGTACGTCAGTGGCAACAGTTTTTTCATTCGCGCAACTATTCCGAAACCCCGATGACAGGTCCCGACTATACAAAGCTTGCGGCGGCATATGGGCTGACAGGTATTCGTGTAACGAGGCGTGACGAGGTGGAGCTTGCAATTCAACGTGCGATGGAGACCGAAGGAACCGTCATTATCGACTTCGTGATTGAGTCTGAGTCGAATGTCTATCCAATGGTGGCTCCTGGTGCGGCGATTACCTCTATGATCGAAGAGACGGAGAACGTGTAATATGTCAAATACAACGTTTTCACGTTCAGGACAAACCGACGCCCCACTAGGAACCGAGCAGGCGCATACACTTATCATGCTTGTTAATGACAAACCCGGGTCTGTAGATCGCGTCATAGGGCTACTCCGTCGTAGACGCGCTAATATGCAGACGCTTGTTCTCGGTCAGAGTGAGCGGCCAGAAGTGGTGCGTATCGCCGTCGGCGTGAACGACTCGAATGTCGGGGTGGAGCAACTCGTTGAGCAACTGCGTAAGATTATCGATGTGGTACATGTCTCGAATTTGTCAGCGCGAGAGGCAGTTGTGCGTGAACTGGCTTTAATTAAAGTCGCCGCAACTGGCTCACAGGTGCAGGAAGTTCGTGAACTTGCTCAACAGTTCGGTGCCCACATTGTCGATACGACAGGCGAGACTCTGATACTGGAGATGCTGGGCAACGCTGAAAAGATCGGGATGTTTCTCAAATCCTTGACGCCGTATGGCATTCGTGAAATTGCACACTCAGGGAGTATCGCAATGGCAAAAGGAGAATTGTAGGGCCATAATTCATTACGCCCTCGCGAGACCCGCTCGCACATTGCTTCGCTCGTGCGAGGGCGTGATACATCAGGCCCTACAGAGATTCAATTGCTGTATTCGTTGGTCAAAATTTGTTAGGAGATAATCGAAAGGAATATACACATATGGCACATATTTACCTGGACACGGACGCAAACCTTGAATTGATGCAGCAGAAACGAGTTGCCGTTATCGGCTATGGCAGTCAGGGCCATGCTCATGCGCTCAACATGCATGACAATGGATGTAACGTTGTGATCGGCTTACCTCCAGGAAGCAAGAGCCGTGCAAAGGCCGAGGCGGATGGCCTACAGGTGATGACGCCTGCCGCAGCCGCTGAGCAAGCCGATGTTATCATGATGCTTATCCCGGACCAGAACCATCGCGAAGTTTTTGAGCGCGACATCAAACCAGGACTTGCGCCAGGGAAAATGCTCATGACCGCTCATGGTTTTAGCCTGCACTACGCGCAGATCGTGCCACCAGCCGACATTGATGTAGCAATGGTCGCGCCTAAGAGTCCCGGCCATATGATGCGTCGCCTCTTTGTCGAGGGTGTGGGCGTACCAGCACTCTGGGCGGTCTATCAAGATGCTACGGGCAATGCTGAAGCCTTAACGCTCTCGTATGCTCGTGCGGTTGGTAGCACTCGTGCAGGCGTTTTACGCACAACCATTGGTGAAGAGACGGAGACAGATCTTTTTGGAGAGCAAGCTGTCCTCTGTGGGGGTGTCACATCGCTGATTCGTGCGGGCTTCGAGACGCTGGTCGCAGCAGGCTATCAGCCAGAACTAGCGTACTTTGAGTGCATGCATGAGATGAAATTGATCGTTGACCTGATGTATCAGGGTGGCATGAGCTATATGCGCTACTCTATTAGCGATACCGCCGAGTATGGCGATTACGTTTCGGGTCCACGTATCATCGACCAGCATGTACGCGATGAGATGGGCAGGGTTCTGCGCGAAATTCAAGATGGCACCTTTGCCAAGAATTGGATACTCGAAAATCAGGCCGGACGCCCTGGTTTCCTGGCAATGCGACGCGAAGGCGCACAGCAACAGATCGAGCAAGTTGGTAGCGACCTGCGAGCCATGATGCCCTGGCTCAACCCGAATCAGAAGAAAACCGAAAAAGCCGAAACAACCAAATAATCTGTAGTAGTCCACTCATCAAATGAAGATGAGTGGACTACTACACACCCTGGAATAAGTTACCTATCCCTTGTTCAATAAGGAGAAAATGTCATGGAAAACTCTGCCATCGTAAAGATTTTTGACACAACCCTGCGTGATGGTGAACAGTCGCCCGGAGCCACAATGACCATCGAAGAGAAACTACAGGTTGCCGAGCAGCTTATGCGTCTGAACGTGGATATCATCGAGGCAGGTTTTCCGGCGGCCTCTCCTGGCGATCTGGTGGCGGTCAAAGAGATCGCACGGCGTGTGCGTGGTGTTGCCGTTGCTGGCCTCGCCCGCGCTTTTGCTAGCGACCTTGACGCAGCCTGGGAGGGGGTGCGTGATGCCGAACAGCCAGTGATCCATGTGTTTCTCGCAACCTCCGAAATTCATCTACAACACAAACTTGGACTCAGTCGCGAAGAGGCATTGCATCAAGTGCAAACGATGGTAGCTTACGCGCGGAATCTGTGTCCCGTTGTCGAGTTCTCAGCAGAAGATGCCACACGCAGTGATTGGGATTATCTCAGCCGCGTACTTGCGGCGGCAATTCAAGCGGGGGCAACAACTGTGAATGTTCCTGATACCGTTGGCTACGCTATGCCGCACGAATATGGAGCGTTGTTCCGCTATCTGCGTGAGCACGTCTCCGGTATAGACGATGTGACTATGAGTGCCCATTGTCATAATGACCTGGGCATGGCAACCGCTAACACACTGGCAGCGATTCAGGCGGGAGCGCGACAGGTGGAGGTGACCATCAATGGTCTCGGTGAACGGGCAGGGAATACAGCGGTCGAAGAGGTCGTGATGGCTCTCCGCACTCGGCCCGACTCGTTCGGTAATGTCGATACGCGTATTCGAGCAAACGAGCTACTCGCGGCCAGTCAGATTGTCAGTCGCATGAGTGGTATTCCGGTTCAGCCCAATAAGGCCATTGTCGGCTCCAATGCCTTCGCACATGAAGCTAATATGCATCAAGAAGGCATGTTGAAAAATCGTCTCACATATGAGATTATGACACCACAATCTATTGGTTGGACCGATACACGTATCGTACTTGGCAAGCATTCGGGTCGTCATGGTCTCGATGCTCGCCTGCGCCAGCTTGGACACAAGTTGAATGCAGATCAACTGAAAACTGCCTACAACCGCTTTGTCAAAATGACCGACAAGAAGAAAAACATCACCGATGCCGACCTAATGTACATCGTTGATAGTGGTGTGGAAACGCCTGCTGGTATATAACACATCGTCTGTAGGGACCGATTTATCGCGTCCTCATCGGTGGTTGATTGCCACCAGGACGCGATAAATCGGTCCCTACATATAAAGGAGAATACACTTGACACAGACCGACACATCAAAAACGCAAAAAGCTACCGAACAAGATAAAGGCGTACCAATGCTCACTGCAGAGGAAGGCTATGCTTATTTTGAAGGCCGCATTGTGCCGATGGGCGAGGCCAAAGTAAGTATTGCCACACACGCCCTTCACTATGGTACAGCCTGCTTTGAAGGCATTCGCGCTTACTGGAACGCTGATCAGAAACAACTCTATATTCTCAAACTACGTGAACATTATCTGCGTATGGCGGACTCCTGGAATGTGCTACGTATACGTCCAAAAGAGTCGATAGATGATTTATGTAGGATCACTACCGAGCTTGTACGTAAGCATGGCTTTCAAAGTGATGTATACATTCGTCCATTGGCGTACAAATCCTCGGCAACCATTCGCGTCACGTTGAGCGAATTGGAAGATGCGCTTGCGATTTATGCATTTCCAATGGGCAATTACGTCGATATCAATGCTGGTTTGAGTGTTTGCACATCATCATGGCGGCGTGCTGGCAGTAATGCCATGCCCGTGCGTGCAAAGGTGACGGGAGCATATGTCAATAGTGCCCTTGCCGTTGATGATGCCAAGGCATCGGGCTTCGACGAAGCCATTATGTTGACACATGATGGCAATGTCTCGGAAGGTAGCTCGTGTAATGTCTTCCTGTTTCGTAATGGCAAGGTTGCCACACCAGCCGTCTCGGACGATATTCTTGAAGGTGTGACACGAAATGCGTTGATTGAGATGATTCGCAACGAGTTTGGCATGGCAGTAGAAGAGCGACGTATTGATCGTACAGAACTCTATGCGGCGAACGAGATTTTCCTATGTGGTACAGGTGTGCAGGTTTCTCCGGTGACGAGTGTAGACCGCCGACCAGTTGGTGCTGGAATTCCTGGCCCATTCACCACCAAACTGCAAGCCCTATACCTTGCAGCCTGTCGCGGTGAAAACAACAAATATCGCGACTGGCTGACTCCAGTTTATGAGTAATGTACAGAAGGAAAGGATGCATCATGCAGAGGGCATCAGAAAGGCAGGTTGCTAGCGATGGCACTGGTATTACCTGCTTCTGTCACCGTCTTAACACCAGCAACGTCCGCCAACCTGGGTCCCGGTTTCGATAGTCTGGGACTGGCACTGCAATTGTATAATCGTTTTGAGGTCGAAGAGAGCAAAGGCGATCCTCAAAACCCGACAATTGAAATTGATGGCGTGTTAGGGTCAGAACTGTCAACCGGAGCAGACAATTTGTTCTTCCGATCTTTCGCCTTGCTTTTTGAACGTACCCATATCGACGTGCCAGCGGTTCGTATTCGTTTGACCACCAATATTCCTCCTGGCTGTGGGTTAGGGAGTAGTGCCACTGCTGTCGTCGGTGGTCTGGTTGCGGCGAACGAGTGGCTCCGTTTCAAGGGGTTAGAGGTACCAAAAGAGGAACTGCTAGAACTTGCGGTGGAGGCCGAAGCTGGCAACCATCCTGATAATGTTGCACCCGCGTTGTTAGGGGGGCTGGTCGCAACGACGAACATGGAAGGGAAGATACACGCGATTAAAGCACCCTTTCCAGACGCGCTCAAAGCGGTGATTTTCACACCCTCGTTCCCTATGGATACGATAGCGGGTCGCAAATTACTGCCTGCCAGCTACTCGAAGGCGGATGTGACGTTCAATACTGGAAGAGTAGCCCTATTGCTGACCGCTTTACAAATGGGGCGTTATGAGGTGATTGGTGAAGCCATGCAAGACCGCTTGCACCAACCTTACCGTCAAGCCCTCTTTCCCGCTATGCCTGAAATTATTCAGGCCGCAGTCGCCGCCGGAGCTTATGGTGCGTGTCTTTCTGGTGGTGGCTCGTCGTTGATTGCTCTGACGAGTTCGCGTTTTCATGATGTGTTGCGAGCAATGGAAACGACTGCTGGTGCCGCAGGTATTCAAGGAACAGGCAGAATACTACGCGCAGATCAGAACGGCGCACGCGTACTCAATCCGTCGCGTAGCCGCATACGAAAGGAAGTAAGCGCACGTCATGGTGACCAATTTTACTGGTCTCCAGCCAGGCCAGGAGGCGGGCGAGGAGAATAATTTGGTGCAACAAATGCAAATGGTTCCTGCTCTCGATGCTGTGCAGGCTCTCGCCTCTACTACGTTGCACTGTGTTGAATGTCAGACCATGTATCCTGCATTAGAGCCGGTGCCACGCTATCGTTGTGATTGTGATGGCGTGCTTGACGTTGAGACAAATTTTGGAAATGCTAACTTACATGAGCCACAGACGCGGGAAACCACCTTTTTTGATGATGTAGATACCTTGCCGTCTATTGGTGCATCGTGGCGACAACGCTTCGACGAACGTGCCTCAAGTCCGCCCATCTGGTCCATTAGCACTGATACGAATCTGTTGGATGCCAGTGGTGTCTGGCGCTATCGTGAACTCATCGTGCGTGTGCCAGAGAAGTACGTGATAAGTCGGCCAGAAGGCAATACGACGCTCTATCCTGTGGGTATGGAAAATTGTGGCATGGGGCGCATCGGGCATCGCCAAATTGGTGTGTACGCAGGGTTAGACCGTTTCTTTCTGAAGCACGAGGGCGAAAACCCCACCGGGAGTTTCAAAGATCGTGGCATGACGGTTGGGGTTACAATGGCTCATGTGATGGGTGCGAAGGCTGTTGCCTGTGCCTCAACCGGCAATACCTCTGCCTCTCTTGCCTCCTATGCTGCCCAGGCTGGTATGCGCGGTATTGTCTTTCTGCCCGCTGGCAATGTCGCAGGTGGTAAGCTCGCACAAACGTTGGCCTATGGAGCGACGGCGGTGCAGATCGAGGGTGATTTTGATGATGCTATGCACCTTGTTGAACACGTCTGCAACGAGCTAGGTATCTACCTGCTGAACTCGCTCAATCCGTTTCGCGTCGAAGGTCAAAAGGCGATAGGCTTCGAGATATTGCAGCAGCTTGATTGGCAGGCTCCTGATTGGCTTGTGCTTCCGGCGGGCAACCTCGGCAATACATCAGCTATTGGCAAGGCATTCCGTCAGGCGTATCAGCTTGGCATTATCAATTCTATGCCACGTATCGCCTCTATTCAAGCAGAGGGTGCGAACCCATTTTACCGTAGTTTCATGGGAAAGTTTGCCGAACGTCATTCCGTTCATGCTGAGACCGTTGCCAGCGCAATTAAAATCGGTAATCCAGTCAGTTATACCCGCGCACGCCGTGTCATCGAAGAGAGCGATGGCATTGTTGCCTCGGTCAGTGATGCCCAGATACTCGCGGCGAAAGCTGTAATTGATCGCTCTGGCATTGGCTGTGAACCTGCCTCTGCCGCGACTTTGGCAGGCATACGTCAGCTTGTCGAGCGTGGCGTTATCAAGCACGATGAGCGCGTTGTCGGTGTTTTAACGGGGACGCTGCTCAAAGATAGCAAAACCGGTATACCACAGGATAGTGGCGGCATTGTCGTTAAGCCAACTATTGATGCTGTTAGGAGTATCTTGGAAGCTATCGAGGCTTAATGATGACCTTTATGAAATAATCCGACAATAATATATGTACAAAACGGGCGACCACAAGGGATCGCCCCTACTATACTTTGTTGACATGGGAAAACTTCGTGTATAGTAGGGGCGATCCCTTGTGGTCGCCCGTTGCTAAATGAAAAGATCGAAGTGTGTTAATGTCCTACTAGTATTCACGCTCAGACACTGGTACAATATGCATACTAGTACAGAATGTGCTGTGCAAAAGAGGCTAGCGTGAGAAACATTAAACCAAAAAGAGAAATTCTTCCACCCTGGAATATGCCTTCGGACCCCGTGAAGGCCGTATGGTGGTTTCTGCACTGGTTGCTAAAAGTTCTTGTGCGCTTTTTCTGGATACCAATCATAGGCATGGTGGTCTATGAAACCTATCTGAGTGGTAGGGTGAGTGGCATAACCAATGGTATTGTTGCCGGAGTTATCACGTTACTGGTGGGTCTGGTTGTGTGGGGCGCGTTAACATTGGTACTGTTCGCACTAAATGTGAGTACGACTATCTCGCAAACAATCTCGGATGTGGGTCGCATGCAGCGCACCTTCTCCGCTCGTCGCCCACTCAATCCCTATGCGGAGACAGAGCCAGAAGAGCAAAATGTTGTTGAAGGTACAATCACTGATCTTGAGGAAGAACGAAGGAAGCGTCGCAGAGAATAAAGCATAGCTGTGACGGTGCTAAACAAAACACACTGGCACCATCACAGCTATGCTTTATCTGTTGGCTTTTTGCCATAAGTGCCACACATCATCATCTACGTCTGGCACATACGAGAAAAGCAGTGTACCGTTTCCCTCTATACGATACGTGCCCAGTGATGCTGGTAACACCATCGTCTGACCGCGCGAGAGCATTTCGCTTTGCGAGAACCCATTCCCATAAACGACACGTACCTCTGCACCGAGCGACGAGAGGATGATACAACTGTTGGTTGTGCTTCTCTGCAGACTGCCCTGCTCTTTCAGCAGAATTTCCCGTGTTACAAAGTAACGACAGGCGACAAGGCACCGTTCTTCGTAATCAGTACGTCCGGCAAGTACAACTGGTCTGGCTTTGACATGGTGAGCGGCAGCATATCGTGAAACATCCAGCGAACGTTCGATATGGAGTTCTCGTGGCTTGCCAGCGGCAGTGAGGCGTCCATAATCGTACATACGATAGGTGACATCGGAATATTCCTGCAGTTCGTACAACATAACGCCACTACAGATCGCGTGAACAGTTCCTGCTGGCACAAAAACAACATCGCCAGCAGCAACAGGCTCTTCGTGCAGCAACGTTTCGAGAGTAGACTGCTCGATAGCGCGTTGTACCTCTTCTCGCCGTGTATCGTGCTTAAAGCCGTACACGATCTTCGCCTCGGGTTCGGCTGCTAGAATATACCAGAACTCTGTTTTACCGAGCTTGCCCCCCTCATATTGTGCTGAGTAATGGTCTTCGGGGTGTACTTGTACCGAGAGATTTGCATTCGCATCAATAAATTTGGCGAGTAAGGGAAAGCGGAACCCGAAAATCGCCTGCGCCTGTTCGCCAAGTAGTGCTGTTCCCCATTCGTTCACGAGTGTACCAAGCGTCTCGCCGACACGAGGACCGTTCTGCACAACGGTCGTAACCTCTGTTTCCCATGCTTCGCCAATAGCAACATTCCCATTGGGAAGACGCTTCCAATTTCCATGTTCTAATCTACGACCACCCCAGAGCGTTTCGTGTAACGAAGCTTCCAGGCGTAGAGGATACACATACGACACAACCAACTCAACCTCCACATAAATAAATAACATAGGAGGAGGGCAGCTTTCTATGCATTGTTAGCTTGCTAGTAAAGCCCCCTCGATCTGACGGCGCAATTTGTCGCGCATCATGATACCCTTGATGCGATACATTTCTTGCCCACCTTTGAAGAAGACAATTGTCGGTACACCTTCGATGTTCCATTGTTTGGTGATCTCTTCGTGTCCCGTAACGTCTAGCTTTGCGAACAAAGCCCTACCTTGATATTCTTTGCTGATCGCCTCAAACTCTGGCTCTAATATCTGACACGCACTCACTGAATCTGCTGAAAAATTGACAATTGCTAACTGTGGTGCCTGTAAAACCTTTTCGGTGAAATCCTCTTTTGTCACGTCTATGTAGCTCTTTGCCATGCCATCCTCTGCTATTCTATAGAATTTTATCTTGTTCCCCAAAATATCACTCATGAGTAGCATGTGTCAAGCCGTGTACGCGAGGAAGCTTAGGGCTGTTGCAAGTTTGTAACCGCCCCGCTCGCTTACTGCGCTGTGGATGCCAATAATGCTTCTGCATCTTCGATGATATAACGATACCCTTGTTCAGTGAGGAATAACTGACGGTTCGCGGAGAACTCTTGATCGCGTGTATCGCGTGTGACGACGGAATAAAAGTAGGCCATGCCACCATCACCTTTGGGACGCAGTATACGACCGAGGCGCTGAGCCTCTTCTTGGCGTGAGCCAAAGGTTCCTGATACCTGGATAGCGACATTGGCGTCGGGGAGGTCGATGGCGAAGTTTGCTACCTTGCTGACCACCATACGCTTGATCTCACCACGTCGGAACTGCTCGTACAACTTTTCGCGCTGCCCATTCGGCGTGCGTCCTGTAAGCAACGGTGCCTGTAGCTCTTCTGACAACTGCTTGAGTTGATCGAGATATTGTCCGATAACCAATATCTGATCGTTCTGGTGCTGTTCTACGAGATGACGAACAACCGAAAGTTTCGCGGGTGTTTCGGCTGCGATACGGTATTTCTCACGTACCTCCGCCATTGCGTAGTTGAGTTGCTCATCTTCGCTCAGACTGACACGGATTTCGTGGCATTCTGCCGTCGCGATCCACCCTTGTTTCTCAAGCTCACGCCAGGGGACATCGTACTTTTTAGGTCCTATAAGGCTGAACACATCAGCCTCGCGTCCATCTTCACGTACAAGTGTCGCGGTTAAGCCGAGCCTACGCCGAACCTGGATTTCTGCCGTGACGCGGAAGACGGGTGCTGGCAATAAGTGTACTTCGTCATAGACAATCAAGCCCCAATCGTAGCTGTTGAAAAGCGAGAAGTGGGGGTATATTTCTTCTTCCGTACCATCGTCATGCTTGATTGTGCGACGATAGGTAAGAATCTGGTACGTGCTGACCGTGATGGGGCAAATATCCTTACGATCACCCGTGTATTCTCCGACCATTTCCGCGGGTATATCTGTCTTATCAAGAATCTCGTTAATCCATTGACGTACTGCAATGGTGTTCGGAGTCAAGATAAGCGTTGCTCGTTGAATGTCCGCCATCGTTGCTAGACCGACAATTGTCTTGCCTGCGCCGCACGGCAAGACCACGACGCCACTACCTCCACTGGGTGCGCCCCCAGCGTAGAAGGCGGATGAAGCTGCGAACTGATAGGTGCGTGGCTGAAATTCTTTGCCGTTATGAGTCGGTGAAAGCAGTTTGAGAGGCAGCGCTGAACCGTCAGTATAGCCCGCTAAATCCTCGGCTGGAAAGCCCATGTGAATGAGCGATTGCTTGATATGCCCACGGCGCGAGGCATCGACCTGAATTGTGTTGCGGTCTATTTGGCACAAAATATAGGGTTGTGTACGCTTGTGGTGCATAACTTCAACCATCAAGGATGTGTCTTCTGACGTTAGGAGTAGCGCATCGCCTTTACGAATGAGTTTGAGACGGCCATAGCGGCTGATATACTCACGGATATCGACGGTAATATTTGAGGGAATCGCATATTTGCTGTAGTGCGTCAAAAGCTCAAGAATAGCAGATGCGCTCATACCACCTGCTGCAGCGTTCCAAAGCGAGAGCGGCGAGAGGCGATAGGTATGGATATGCTCTGGTGACTTTTCGAGTTCAGCAAATTGTGCAAGAGCATCTCTGGCCTCTGCGTGTAACGGGTGATCTACCTCTAATAAAATGGTCCGATCACTTTGTACAATAATAGGATTGCTAGGGTTCATGAATATTTACACTCCGGGCATTGTCGCCCATGTTTTTACGTATTTGATAATTGTAGTAACTGCTGCCTCTTCGTAGCCACGCATCAGGTGTCGCGCCCCTGTAATCACTTTGAGTCCCTTTGGACCTGTTTGTTGCTCGACGAATGGCTCAAGCTTGTAGCGTGGGCATATCTCATCAAATTCGCCTGTTACAAACAATTTAGGACGTTCAAATGGTCGTGGAAAGCCGTTTGCGGCACGAAAAAGCGGTAAACTGATGGCGACAACTGTGCGTATACGGGGGTCAAAGGGGGCGTAGAGAAGCGCGATATATGCTCCAAAGCTATGACCGATCACACATATCTTCGCGGCATTGACCGCTGGTATTTTTACGATTGTATCGATAGCACCGGCGAGGTCGAGTGGTTCTAATCGACCGTCCGTTTGCTGCCCTTGGCTCTTCTGCACGCCACGAAAATTAAAACGTAACGCGAGCATCCCTGTATCTGCAAGCCCTTTCGCCAGTGCCACCGTCAATGAATCGTTCATGTCGCTGCTTGCAGGTTGGGGAGGACAGAGGATAACTCCTGGTACATTCTCTGTTCTGTTCGGTATATGCAGCATGCCTTCGAGCTGAAATGTTGGTTGCCCTTTGCTGTGAAATGTGATTGGTCGCTCAGCCAGTGCTGATGAGGTCATGTTTTGCCCTTCCGCTCCCCATACGACAAGTTATGTACACGTGCTATGGATGTATCTCAGGAGTCCTATACGGTTCTATCTATACACGGAGTATACCATATGTGCGAAAAGCATATCAAGCGGAGGCAAGTTGTTCGCTTGACAGGGGCAAGCCCTGTCACTACTGTACGCCGCTCGTGCCGTTCCTATGTGTATAGTAGTGATAGGGCTTGCCCCTGTCATGTCGGCGTTCTTATGGTCATTATCCAAAAGTCATGTTTTGTAGAATGTACGAGAGATTTTAGGAATTTGTAAAATTTATGTAGCAAAACCCTTGCAACTATACACAGGAATGTTATACTAATTATGACAGATGCAATGTATCTATCACATTCAAACGAACGTTTCATATTATTTACATGTTTGTGTGATAGGAGCAACAAGAGTTTCCTCCGTCTTTTTCACCCTGGTATGATACCGACAAGTAAAAAGGATGTTTATTATAGGCAAAGAATGATTGAATGGCAGAAACATTAGCTATTTCTTCTGCATCCATTCATGTTTCAGCCTTTCACCTGCACAATATCCTTCTGGGGAGACGGAGTAGAGCGTTTGTGAGCAGGTTATACTATCATGTTGTACCAAGTAGAGGCAGGAGCACATATGACGACCATTTTAGTTGTTGAGGACGCACGAATCATCGCGGAACTACTCAAAGAGACCCTGGATATCGAAGGATATCACACAGTCACTGTCCTTAACGGCGAAGATGCCGTACAATTTGCGCTGCGTGAAACACCACAGCTTATCATTCTGGATATTATGCTCCCCCGTATGAACGGTTATGAAGTAATTAAGCAACTACGCGACCATCCCAAAACGATGCATATTCCCATTGTCGTGCTAAGTGCCTGTGCATCTCATGCTGAAAAAATATGTGCTTTTGAATTGGGCGTAGACAATTACCTTACCAAGCCATTCGATACTGAGGAGCTGTTAGCGTTGGTGCGTCGGCAACTACGGCGTATCCAGCAATGTGCACTCTCCCCTCTTACACAACTGCCAGGAGGACTTCAGGTAGAACATGCATTGAAGAATAGACTGAATAGCTCTGATCAGTGGAGCTTGCTCTATCTCGATCTTGATAACTTCAAAGCCTTCAATGACGTATACGGTTTTCTAGCGGGCAACGAGATGATCTTACTGGTGGGGCAGGCATGTCAGCGTGTCGTCTATGAATTTGGCAATACGACCGATTTTGTAGGGCATATTGGTGGCGATGATTTTCTCATTATGACCACTCCTGATAAATCCGAATTGTTATGCCAGAAGATTCTCACTTACTACAAACAAGATAGTGAACTATTGTATCGACCAGAAGATTTAGCACGCGGCTCGATTAGCGGTGTAGATCGTAAAGGGCGGGCCTACCAATTCCCACTTGTTTCGCTCTCTATCGGGGTTGTCAATAACCGAAGTCGGTATCCTCATAGTTTTAGTGAAGTTGGTCTTCTTGCAGCCGAAGCAAAACGCCACGCTAAACAATCATCCAATAACATCTATGCTATTTCATCGCATCGCATCAGCATTCAGCCAGATATCTTGAGTACAAATGTTACGGAAGAACAACAACAGCCAGTATTTTCTCTCCTGAATATGCAAGTTTCAGGACAAAAGGCATTTCGCTATATGGAACACGATGCCTACGCTGAGTTCTAGTATGGCAGAATATCTTTCACTGAAAGGCAGGAAAAACCTACGAGTCAAGACCATATGGAACAAGAACATGAGCAAGAGGCTCTCCGCCTGACGAGGCGCGAAAATGCGAAACGCGTGTTACGCGATAGTGGACTCGCGGACATGCTCCAAAGCATCAACAAAAATCTTCTAAAAGGGCGTGGCTGGTTCGAGGAATACGACTCGACCGTGTTGTTTAAGTGGGGAACTGGCTATACACGTCGCCATATATGGGTTGATGTGGATGGAACTTCTATTCGCTTCCGCCTTGCACAACATCGCAAATGCCTCAACTCTATTCCTCTCTGTGATGGCGAATATCATACCTTTACCAGCCAATTATGGGCTGATCACAACCTTTTGCAGATGGAACTGAAAAAATATTACGATAAGCCTGTTGCTGAATCTTCTTCCGACTAGAGAACATCATCTATAAAGGTTCGAGCGACAAAATGTGCATTGTACCCATGCTTGTGATAAAGCGATGAACCGCTTTGTAGTCTGGGTCGGCGTAAAAGTCTTCACGGTCTCTATCGGTCGCCCAATTGACCAGGTTAAGAAACGTTGCACCTTGGGTACGGTTCTGTATCGCTTCTGCTGACGAGGCTGTTGTTGCTTGTTCGTATACTCCGCGTGCAAGGAAGGCGAATGCTACTGTGGATTGTGCAGCTTGCCGCCTCAGCCCTTCGAGCCAGCCGCGTTGTGCTATTTCAGCTTGTTCGGGTTGAACCGTTGCAAGATGAATAGCGGCTAAATTGGGTGCTGCTGCCGGACGGCTATAGCCCCACAAATAGGTGAAAAACAATTGTTCGGGGGGCGAAACCAGGAGTTGTGCCTGTATGCTAGCGAGGAGTTGTTTGGGATTGTGCCGTTCCTGTGCATGTTGCCATGCCTCCTCGTCTTCCCAGGTCGTGAGCATTGCATAGCAAGGTGACTTCCCGCGACCTCTATAAAAGCGGGAAGTCACTAAGCCCTGTGCGTTACGCACTGTATCATAAATGAGTTGTATACGGGCGAGTGTATCCGTGTCTTTATTCGGGGTTGTATATGCTAGCGTCACAACCAGTATTTCCACAATCCCCTTGCCTTTCTCTATCCAGCAATAATGTGTTATAGCATAAACATAAAGTTATTTGCGCGAAAAAGAGCGTAAGGCAAATGTTACCTGTTGCTCCAACGTCATCGCCTGATCCTGTGGAATCTTCGCTAGAGCCGCCTGTGCTTCGGCGGGAGAGTAGCCTAACCCTAACAATGCTTCTAGCACCTCGGCCTGTATCCTGTTGCCTGGATTGGCTCCCGCTGCTCCCGCTGTTGATAGCGTAGGAAGTTTCCCCTTCAACTCAAGAACCAGTCGCGACGCGAGTCGTTTCCCGACGCCAGGTGCCATGCCCAGACGTTGTACGTCCTCATCTGCCAACGCCTTGTACAACGTTGATGCATCCATCACAGAAAGTAGTGCTAATGCAACTTTAGGGCCGACACCGCTCACTGCGATTAACTGCTCGAAGGCATTGCGGTCCTGCTCGTCAAGAAAACCATAGAGAGCTATACCGTCTTCACGCATATGAAAATGTGTGTAGAGCGATACCTCCATACCCTGCTCATTGAGACGCGGCAATGCTGAGGAGGGGACAGCTACACGTATACTGAAGCCGCCAACACGTATGATAATGGCATCAGCCTTACTTGCCTCAAGCGTTCCATGAATACCTGTAATCATTATCCCAAAAACCTCACGTCGTCTCTTCGCTATGTGCAGAAACGCTACTATGCTATGGAAGTAACTTTCTACCACTTTTGATAGGAGTATAGAGAAAATTTGTGTCGCAATTTTTGATAGGCCATGCCAGGAACGTCCTCACCGTGACCTCGAAAGCAGTTTGGAGTAGGGCAGGGTGTTCAAGTGGCAGATGGCAACAGCAGCAGCATCGGCGGCGTCATCGGGGCGTGGCACTTGAGCAAGCTTGAGCAGGATACGCACCATCTCACCTACTTGATCCTTATTCGCGCTCCCATAGCCTGTTACCGCCTGCTTGACCTGCATCGGCGTATATTCCGCTACAGAGAGACCACCATTAGCCAGTGCTAGCATCGCGACTCCACGAGCTTGACCAACAGTCATAGCTGTACGAGCGTTCTTGGCGAAAAAAAGTTCTTCCATCGCCGCCTCGTTTGGTTTATAGGTGGCGATGATGGTGCTGAGTTGCTCATAAATAATTTGCAGACGTTGCGCGAGAGGCATTTTTGCTGGCGTTGTCACGACATCACAGGTAAGCATCTGCAACTCACTGCCCTTCGCCATCACGACCGCGTACCCGACAATCGCTGTTCCTGGATCGATGCCTAGTGCGACACGATGCTGTATTGGCAATGGTGGAAGATCGGGTGTCGTATCGCTCATAGGCAATGTGTCCTTTCCCTCACCATTGTTTTATGCTTGTTGCGTCATGCCATCTATACATAGGAGGACGCAAATTCTTCCGGGAAATCTGCATTTGAATACACGTTTTGCACGTCGTCCAGGTCTTCAAGCTTTTCTGTCAAGCGAATAAACTGGTGTGCCTGCTTCTCATCAGAAAGCTCGATTCTGGTTTTTGGTACCATTGTCGCCTCTGACTTCAACACCTTGTACTTATGCTCCTCTAACCCTTTGCTTACCTTCTCGACCTCCGTTGGATCGGTGTAGATTGTCAATATTTCGTCGTCAGGATTTGCAGATTCCACATCATCGGCACCAAGATCAATTGCCTCTAATGAAAGCTCATCGGGGTCATGTCCCTGGAGTTCCACTTCGATGACGCCCTTCGACTCGAACAGCCAATCGACGCATCCATTCTCACCCATGTTGCCGCCGTTGCGGTTGAAGGCGTTGCGTACCTCTGCAACGGTGCGGTTACGGTTCTCGGTCAGCGTCTGTACAAGCATGGCGGTTCCGCCAGGTCCGTATCCCTCGTAGGTAATCTCTTCAAGATTATTGTCTTCCGAACCACCGAGCGCACGCTTGATGGTGCGGTCGATATTATCCATTGGCATATTCGCGTCGCGTGCGTGCTGCACCGCCATACGGAGACGGAAATTAGCATCGGGATCACCACCGCCGCCTTCACGTACCGCAACGACGATTTCACGCCCTAGTCGTGTAAATAACTGTCCTCTACGTGAATCGTTAACGCCCTTTGAGCGGCGAATTTGTGCCCATTTTGAATGACCTGACATATCATCTCTCTCCTGTTTTGTTCGTCTTCCTGCTTTATCTATTCTGGAATATACTCTATCCGCACCCCGTTTTGTGCATAGGACGAGAGGCTTGCTCTGCATATGGTAGGAAACTTTTGTGCTATTGTAACACGAACAGGCTTAGTGCGTCGAGGGGGATATCGCTTGTTGCTGCCATGTCTTAATCGCCCTATTTACCTGCTCAGGTTGCTCACGCATCACATAATGACCAGCTTGTGGGATAATCTCTAGCGTTGAGTGCTGAATGTGCTGATGCAGGTACTCGCTATATTTTCTCGGTGTCAAACGATCCTCCGCACCACAAATAATCAGCGTTGGTACATGTATTTCGTATAGCCTTTCCATGATATCAAAGACATCACATGCGGCAAGGTCGCGATAAAGCGTGGTCGGTCCTGGCATTCCCTGTTCTTGCATTATTGCCTGTGCAACAGATACAGGAGTTGTTGCTGCTATGCCCAGTTGTGATAGGGAGAGGCGTGCTTGCTCTGGCGTATTTTTAGCGTCTGCTAAGACGTTGGGAAGGACACGTAGCCGCGCCCCCGTGCCGATTAAGATGATGCCACTTAGCTCTCCATCATAGTCAAGTGTCATTGTCAGCGCAATTGCTCCGCCGAGTGAGTGCCCTACGATAGTTGGTTTATGCAGGTGCAGTTCTTGCGTCACAACGTCGTGTACTGTTCTTGCATAATCTTGTACTGTTACTTCGTTGGGAAGTGTATCAATCCTCTGCCCGTGTCCTGGTAAATTGAGGGCAAAGGCGCGTTGCTGTCCAAAATACTCAACTTGTAACCGCCATATGTCCGCACTGTCGCCTGATCCATGAATAAAAACAAGTGGGTTTTGTGTTAAATTTTGCTGCTCATTCATGCGTTTGCCCCTCGTTATGCTAATCTGAACTTGCTAGCAGGAGCATGACAGGGGCAAGCCCTGTCACTACTATATACCGTTGTCGCTGCTTGTGCGTCTATAGTAGTGGCAGGGCTTGCCCCTGTCATGCCAAAGATGCATCATTCAGCTTTCAAAAAGCCCTGCTAGATGTAAAACTCTTGCAACGACGCCTGCGTTGCGGTATGCTTTGCTGGCGTATGTAAGTGTGTACCCAGCATATTACAACATCCACAGCTAAACAACGTAGTTATAAGTAGTAGGAGGTCTGCGATAAACACTATAGGCACATCTAAACTAATAAAGGCTGCGCGTCAGGGGCTTGGGCGCACTGGTGAGCGGTTAGCCGCCGAGGAGCTTATACGACAGGGCTACCGCATCATAGAGCGTAATTTTCGCTGTCAGTATGGCGAAATTGACCTGATTGCGGAAGACGCCAGCGACCTGGTTTTTGTCGAGGTCAAGACACGTAGAGGCAATGCCTATGGCTTACCAGAAGAGGCTGTGACACTCCGAAAGCAGCAGAAGCTTGTGCAGGTGGCAACACACTATCTGGACCTACGTGCCTGCTCTGAGCGATCATGGCGTATCGACGTTGTAGCGGTACAACTGAGCGCGAACGGTCGCTTTGAAGAGATTCGCGTGTATCAACACGCCGTACAAGGGTAAACAACGTTCGTAGGGACCAGATTGATCGCGTCCATGCGTGATATATCATGCGAGATCGGTTCTCACAAGCTCGCAGACAGGATTGGCAAGAATATCACGCAATGAATTGCGCCTCGTAATCCGTATTCAGACCGCCAACGGAATCCTTACTCATCCTGCCAACGAACTGCGTTCTAGCTCCGCTCAGGCAGGATGCAAGGAAGACTTCGTTCTAGCTCCGCTCAGGCAGGATGCAAGGAAGACTTCGTTCTACCTTCGGTCAGGCGGTCTGAGCGGAGGACGCCATAGATGTGGTCCCTACGAAAAAACGTCGTTATGAAGATTGTCAGAACATCACAATAGAGAGCGATAAGCATAACATAATGGAGGATATCCGATGAGCGACTTTGTAGAGTCCGCAAAAAACTTTATGAATTCTGCCGTCAGCCGCACAAGCTGGGAGGCACAGAAGCAGTTACGTCTTCGTAGCAAGCAGTCAGAGCTAGACAAATTATGGGAACAGAGACAAAAACTGTTAGATGAGCTTGGTAATGTTGCGATGAACCTGTATCAGCAAGGTGCGCTGACCGATTCGCAACTCTCGCGTTTGTGTGCCAGTATTCAAGAGCTAGATTCCGATGCACGCAACCGTGAGACACAATTACAGGAAATAAAGAACGAGCCGTATCCCGCCGATTCATTCGCACCTACACCGACGACGGACTACACGCCGCCAACGTCACAGCCTGTATCACAAGCCGCACCAACCGCTCGCCCACAGCAGCAAGCACCCAATACCGCCGCGCAGATGCAACCTTGTCCCCATTGTGGGCAACCCGTTCGTTCTAACGCGCTCTATTGCCGTAACTGTGGCTCGAAACTTCGTTAAGAAGAAATGCTGTCCGTGTGTTATAATAGGGGGCATTCAAAAACAACGAAACGCAGGGAACGTATATCGTGTTTGAAGGTAATCTTACTGGGGACGCACAACAAGAAGACGTGATGACGCTGCATATTATTAGTTCCAGTTCTGCTCAGACGCAAAGCTTAGGCATGCATCTGGGCGAACTTGTGCGTGGCGGAGAACTTATCCTCCTTGCCGGGCAACTGGGTATGGGTAAAACGACCTTTACGCAAGGGTTGGCGCAGGGAATGGGCATTACAGCAACGATTACCAGCCCTACGTTTACGCTTTTGAAAGAGTATACTGCTCAAGCACGTTTCGTCGCGCACACTAATCAGAGCAATGCCAGCACAGCGAAGCTACACAAGCTTGCACTCTACCATTTCGATTTGTATCGTTTGGATGAACCAGAAGAAATAGTGGACCTGGGTTTTGAAGATTACTTTTATGATAGCGATGGCGTTTGTGTGGTCGAATGGGCTGATAAAGCCTCTGAACTATGGGTACCTGAAAGATTGGCTATCAATATGAATATGCAGGGTGAAACTGAACGCGGTCTTGAGTTCACCGCTACAGGAACACGCTATTCCGAACTCTTACGACAATTTCAGAAGAACAGTTATGCTATTACTCGCTCTTGATACTTCTAACCGCCGTGCCAGCATCGCCCTATGTTCAGAAGACGATGTATACGGCGAATATACCTGGCACATTGGTAACAACCATAGCGTAGAGTTGCTGGAACGCATTCAGCGTTTGTTGATTGAATGCGATGTTACTCTGTCTCATATAGATGGCATCGCTGTCGCAACTGGTCCTGGCTCATTCAACGGAGTACGTGTTGCACTGGCTACTGCGAAAACGTTGGCCTTCACGCTCCAAAAACCGCTTTTAGGGATAAGCACGCTTGACATTATCGCGGCACAACAACAGCAATCGCCACATGTGCTTTGTGCCATCATGGAAGCTGGGCGTTCAGAACTCTATGCTGCTTGTTATCACTCTCGCATGCAGCTATCTGAACGACATACTATGAGTCATATTTTGACACGTCTAGGAGCCTATGGTATATTTTCACCCACACAATTAGCCGAATTTGTACGAGAGCAGATACACGCTCTGCATGGTCTAATAGCTGCTATTCCTGGTGATGAAGGGCATCAATCTTCGGAAATTCTTTTTTGTGGTGAGATAAGTGTAACAACGCAGCAAGCACTCTATACGCAACTACAGATGCAAAGTCTCTTTTTGAATAATGCACAATCAACGCGCCACGCCAACGTTCTTGCCTCACTTGCGTTCCAACGGTGGCAAGATGGAAAAGTTGACGACCCGTTGTTACTCGAACCGCTCTATTTGCGGCGTCCTTCAATCACCACAAGTACGAAAAAACGACCTTTACTTGGCTCTTTGTCATCGCGACCTACGGACCAACGTAATACAGAAAGGGAAGAGGGTGCGGTACGCCATTGACCAAATGATTATGAGTGATGTGCCTCGCGTTGTCGAGATCGAACGTCTAGCCTATCCATCGACCTGGCCTCCCAGTGCTTATCGTAAGGAGTTACAGGATAATCGCTGGGCGCACTACATTGTGTTGCGCGACAAACACATTGCGGAAGAACGCGCAACGGTGCCACCACAGGAAGTCGAGAAGCCGCGTAGAAATCGCCTATTTCCGCTCTCTCTTCTGCCCAGTCGTCCCACGATCATAACACCTTCACCAGAACTCGAGTCCATTATTGGCTTTGCTGGCTTATGGCTGATGGTTGACGAGGCGCATGTCACGACGATTGCCATGCATCCAGGCTTTCGTCGTCGTGGTCTGGGTGAGTTTATGCTTGTAAGCTTAATTGACATCGGCTATACTATCGGCGCAAAGTGGGTTACACTGGAAGCGCGTGTCTCGAACAATACCGCGCAAAACCTGTATCACAAATACGGTTTTCGCGAGGCTGGTGTTCGCCATCGTTACTACAGCGATAACCAGGAAGACGCGGTGATTATGTGGACCGATGAGATCAATTCCCCCGCTTATAAACAGAAGTTCCAGGATTTGAAAACGGCTCTCTATCAGAAATTGGAAGCACGATAAATAAAGGTATAACAGAACGTCTATGCTCGTACTTGGTATTGAAAGCTCATGCGACGAAACGGGAGCCGCCATCGTAAAAGATGGCCGCTGGCTGCTCTCTAATGTCGTTGCCTCACAAATTGATATTCACAACCGCTATGGTGGAGTCGTGCCAGAGGTTGCGTCACGGCAACAACTGGCGTCGATTCTTCCTGTGGTTGAGACTGCACTGGAACAATCGGGATGTTCGTGGAACGAGATAGACGCGGTTGCCGCAACGTATGGTCCTGGCCTTGCTGGTTCGCTGCTGGTTGGTCTTACCGTTGGCAAGACGCTGGCTCTTGCTCGTAACCTGCCCTTTCTTGGCGTCAATCACCTTGAAGCACATATCTACGCTAACTGGTTACGACGCGGTGTCGCGCCACAACCATTGTTCGAGAATAATTGGAGCTATCAAGCAGGCGACCCGCACTTCCCTCTCATGTGTCTCGTTGTTTCGGGGGCACACAGCGAACTGGTGCTTGTGCGCGATCACGGACAATACGAATTGCTAGGACACACTCGCGATGACGCTGCAGGTGAGGCGTTCGATAAAGTTGCACGTATTCTCGGCCTCGATTACCCTGGTGGTCCCGCGATACAAAAAGCAGCACAACTGGCCGAAGATGAGCTGCTGAAACAGCAACGCCCTATTGCGCTTGCACGTAGTACCTATCGTCTTCCGCGTGCTTGGTTGCGTGGTACCTACGATTTCAGCTTCAGTGGCCTCAAGACTGCCATGCTACATCTTGCCGAAGGTGTGACCGCGAACACACACACAGAAGCGGAGAGCGAAGGTAAGCAGGTGAGTTATTATACACGCATGGGAACACAGATTGCCGAGGCGGGTCCGACAAGCATCCCTCTCCTTGCGGCGGGCTTTCAAGAGGCAATCGTGGATGTGTTGGCGGTAAAGACACGGCTTGCCGCGCAAGAATATCAGGTGAAACAGGTTGTACTTGCTGGCGGCGTTGCAGCAAACGTGAGCTTACGGCAACGTATCGAGCAAGAACTGCTGCCGCTTAATATACAACTCAGCTATCCTCCCATTGAATTTTGCACAGACAATGCCGCGATGATCGCGGGAGCCGCCTTTTTTCATCTCGCGCGTGGCGAGCGACACGGCCTTGATCTCGACGTAGACCCTGGATTGAGTCTCCCTTTCAAGAAATGAGGAAAACACATGGCCCAACCAAAAGCCTATGCCCTGGGTATCGACCTGGGAGGAACCAAAACCCTTGCCGCAGTTATTGACATAACCACTGGTGAGGTTGTTGCCTCGGCCCGCAAACGCACTCGTGCGGAACGTGGACAAGACTTTGTATCGCAGCGCACCATCGAACTTGCAACCGCGGCGATTAGCGACGCTAACCTCCCTGAAGGAACAGAAATTTTAGCTATCGGCGTTGGTGCTGCTGGACAGATCGACCGCAAAAATGGTGTTGTTGTCGATGCACCTAACCTCGGTGTTCATGATATGCAGCTTGGCTCTATTCTTGGTAATCAGTTTGGGAAACCCGTGTATGTGGGCAATGATGTCGAGGTAGCGGCTCAGGGTGAATATCTCTTTGGTGCAGGCAAAGGCTATAACAACTTTGTGTGTATGTTTGTCGGCACAGGTATCGGCTCTGGCATTGTGCAGAACGGCAAGTTGTACACCGGTCTATCGGGAACTGCTGGCGAGGTCGGACATATGACCCTCGTCGCTGATGGACGCATCTGCGGCTGTGGTAGCCGTGGCTGCCTGGAAGCCTATGCCTCCCGTACCGCCATCACAAAGTCCATTATGGCCGAAATCCATCACGGACGCGCCTCTATTCTCTCCGACGATGCCTTGAAGCAATTGAAAGAGGGCGAAACGATCATCCGTTCCGGTATTCTCGCCAATGCTATCCAGCAAAAGGACGAACTTGTCACCGAAATGATCTTAGAAGCTGCGAACTATCTGGGTTATGGTATCGCGTCTGTCCTCAACTTCTACAATCCCGATGCGGTCATCCTCGGTGGTGGTGTCATCGAGGCTATCGACTTGCTCTATGAAACTGCTGTACATCGTGCGCGAACTACCGCCCTGACTGCGCCCGCGAAAAAGACACCCATTCTCCGAGTTAAGCTCGGCGACTTCTCGGGCGTTGTAGGAGCCGCCTGTCTGGGCGCGATGGCGACAGGGTATCAATTCTCCTGATGATTGATGGCTCGTATGTGATGGTCCCTACGAAACCTTATGGTATGGACGTTGGCCGTATATTGGAAAAATGACCAGGAAAGGATACGTACCATGCAGGAAGAGTCACCCCACATTGATGTGCGGTCTCTACAGAGCAACGATGCTTCCGCACTGCACGCTATCGACTATAGTTTCGAGACAGACCGTATCTACGCACTCCATGTACAGAATAAGCTCCTGGCTGGTGAGCAAGATGAGAGAAATGAGAGGATCGCTTTTTCCTTTGAACTGATCGAAACTCCTGTCGATCCACCGCTGTACAAAAATTATCGTGAGCGCGAAGACACATTGGCAGACGTTGAGGCAAAGCTTCGCAATTGTGAAGGTGGCTATGTCGCCTTCGCTGCTGGCGAGATGGCGGGTGCGATTCTCCTGCATGTCGAAGAGTGGCGTTCGGTTGTGCGTATTGAAGACCTGATCGTGGGTCATCAATACCGTCGCTACGGCATTGGCTCGCTCCTCCTGAGTTGCGCTGCTGATTGGGCACGTAAGCGTGGTTGCTGGGCTGTTGTGTTAGAGACACAGACCATCAACTATCCTGCTATTCAGTTCTATCTACGAAACGGCCTGGAGATATGGAGCATCAACCAGCATTTCTATCCTCCCGGACCTGTGGAACACGAGGTAGCCATTCACATGGGTAAACGGCTGATCTCGTCGCAGTCCTCTTAGAATAATCATAAAACAGGGACACATTTTTATCCTATAAGGATAAAAATGTGTCCCTGTTTTATACTACACCTTTTCTGCAACCGCGATTCCCTCTAGCTTTGTGAACAGTGGTGCAGGTGTTGGCAGGGTGGCTCCTGCTGGCACACGTCCAAGATGCCAGAACATCTGACTGGCCTCGCCCTCAAAACCGAGGTACTCATGCAGCTTTTGTGATGAGAAGGGTAGATACGGACTCAGCATAGTGTGCAGGCCGCTAATGACCTGTAGCATCACGTAGATTGAGGTACCTGCCGCCTCGCGGTCAACCTTGATCTGTTTCCAGGGTGCTTGCTCATCCAGGTAACGGTTCGCGGCACGCGCCACCGACATTGCCGCGTTCAAGCCATCTTTCATGTGACAGAGAGCGATATTGTGACCAACTAAGCCAAGACCGCGCTCGACCTCAGCCAGAATTTCGCGGTCCGCCTCACGCAACGTTCCTGGCTCTGGTACAACGCCACCGAACTTGCTTTGTAGGAAGGTCAGTGTGCGATGGACGGCGTTGCCATAGGTGGCGACCAGTTCGTCGTTATTGCGGCGTATCAGCTCGTCATAGGTGAAGTCGGTATCACGTCCCTCTGGTGCTGTTGCCGAGAGATAATAGCGCAACGCGTCGGCACTATAACGATCCAGCACGTCAGGTGTCCAGATGACATTGCCCCGGCTACTCGATGCTTTAGCACCGCTCATTGTCATAAACTCGTTTGCGGGCACATCGTAGGGTAGGTTGCGATCTCCGTAGCCGATCAACATGGCGGGCCAGATGATGGCGTGGAAAGGAATGTTGTCCTTGCCGATAAAGTAATAAGACTTTACGGGAGGCTCAACTCTTCCAGGTATCCACCAATCTTGCCATGCGTCCGGTGTGCCCTGTAACTCAGCCCACTCTACTGAGGCCGAGAAGTAACCAATCACAGCATCGAACCAGACATAGATGCGCTTGTCTTCATAACCTGGTAGAGGAATTGGCACGCCCCAGTCCAGGTCGCGTGTGATGGCTCGCGCACGTAGCCCTTCCTTGAGCCAGTTCATGACGAAGCCAAGCGTATTGTGTCGCCAGTGATCCTTCTCTTGTGAAAGCCATTCCGTCAAGGGCTGCTGCAGCTTTGGCAGGTCCAGGAAAAAATGTTCAGTGGGCCGTATCTCCAGAGTGCTATCTTTACTGCCACACAACCGACAAATTGGATTGATGAGGTCAATGGGGTCGAGAGTGTGTCCACAGTTATCACATTGATCGCCGCGTGCCGCGGGATAGCCACAGTTTGGGCATGTGCCCTCGATGTAGCGATCCGGCAAGAAGCGATGGTCGGTCGGACAGTAGGGCGACTGCATTATATCCTTGAAGATATAGCCTTTTTCATAGAGCTTCAAGAAAAAATCCTGTGTGATGCGGTAGTGATTGGCTGTATCCGTCTCCGTGTAGAGGTCCCAGGACATCCCCAAACGCTCCCATACATCGAGGATTTGTTTGTGGAAGCGAGCGATAAATTCGCGTGGTGAAATGTCCTCACGCTCGGCATCGATCAGAATAGGTGTGCCGTGTTCATCACTACCTGAAACCATCAGGACGGAGTTTCCAGCCATGCGGTTATACCGTGCAAATGTATCAGCAGGCAGGTATGCGCCGACAATCTGCCCGACATGAGTAGGGCTTTTGGCATACGGCCACGCGACGCAGACGAGTATATGTTCATTCATTTTTGTGATCTCCCTTACAAAAAAAGGGTAGCGTAGTTGCGTTGGAGGGCTATTCGACCTTCGTCCCATCACCAACACTTCAATAGGTCGAGTCGAGGCAAACATGAAGCTATTATAACAAGAGAAGCCAGCGTGGGCAAGTACGCCTGTATGATTATCTTTCGTAGGGGCCTTTCTTTAGAACGCCCTCGTCCCCATTGACCACGTTTCCCAGCCATTGGGTATGCCCCTCAATTCTTGCCAATAGGGTGTTTCGGCACGAGGGCGTTCTAAAGAAAGGCCCCTACGACGTATCCATATTGAATTTCAAAGCGCAGAATCTGGTCCCTACGAAGTTCTGTCACATTCCCACATAGCGCGTATAAACAGAACGTGCTACCTGCTCATCATCAGTCCCTTTGATGATTGCACGCGCGTCGGGGAAGACGGTGATCTCATAGCCATCAACGGTGCAGCGCAACAAAAATTCGTTATAATGAACCTCGCTCACTGGTGCGAGCCTTTCCGCGAGTGTTGCGAAATCCATGCGAACGCCACGTTTCCCTGTTCCGCGCACCTGTACAGCATTGCGGCCACATAAACTGGTGCTACTGGTGCCACTGAGCGCATCCAGGAATTCATAGCGATGGTGCCCGCAGGATGGGCAATCGGGCTGGCGCGGAAGTTCAAGTCGCTCAAATGTATTCTCCCACACGTCCATCCATACCATTGCGCGGCTTACCTTCTCACTTTTGAGCAATATTTTCAATGCCTCAGTCGAAGCAATACCCGTTATTGCCCCTACTATGCCGTTCAATACTCCTGCTGTATCACAGGTGGGCGTTGTACCAGGCATTGGCATTTCGGGGAAGACGCAGCGTAGACAGGGCGTATCCTCCGGTAGAACGTTCATGGTGACACCATATGAGGCAATGACGCCGCTGTAAATCCAGGGACGGTGATGTTTGACACAGACATCGTTGAGCAGGTAGCGCGTCTCGAAGTTGTCTGTTGCGTCGAGTACAATATCGCTTTCTCGCACCAGAGACTCGATACCATCGGCGTTGATATCTTCCACGAGTGCCTCGACCTGTACCTCGCTATTGACCTTACGTAGTTTCTCTGCCGCCGCAATCGCCTTTGGTAGGTGGCGTGTCACATCGTCTTCGTCGAACAATATTTGTCGCTGCAGGTTGTTCATTTCGATGTAGTCACGGTCTGCGATCACCAGACGCCCCACTCCGGCGCGGCATAAATTATTTGCCAGCACCGTGCCTAATGCACCGCAGCCGATAATGGTGGCGGAGGCTGCATGGAGGCGTTCCTGTCCTTGCTTCCCGATTGGTCCAAATAGTGTTTGTCGTGAATAACGGTCAAGCATACATTTTCTCCCTCATCCAGCCTGTAAACATAGCGTCTTTCTATTTTAACATACTACGTCTCAAAAAAATTTCTTTGCCTTGCATGAAAGCGTGTAGTGTGTCGATAGTAGTGTATAGGGGAGTCGTACCAGACATTGATTCCGACAAATTCATTCTGTAGGGGCCTTCTTCAGAACGCCCTCGCCTTCATCAACCATGCAAGCAGGGATTGAAGGATGGAATCAATGGATGGAAAACGTGGTCAATGGGGACGAGGGCGTTCTGAAGAAGGCCCCTACCCCAAATATGTCTATAACGCGGAAGATTAGTTGGCAGCAACACATAACTGTGTTACAATGCAGTCAGTGGGTATAATGCCTTTTCTGAAATCTGTAACCGTATATGTGCAGGGCTTGGAGAGAGGCGACCTATGAATAGCGGGAATGCGATGAAAACAGTATTGGTCATTGACGATAATCCGACCATCGTAGAACTTATCAAGTATGCTGTAAACCTTCAAGGTGAATATAACGTTATCGTTGCTTATGATGGTGTACAAGGTCTGGAGCGTATCTATGCTGATCGTCCTGATTGTGTGATTGTCGATGTGAAGATGCCACGCATGGATGGGTACCAATTGGTACGTTGTCTGCGTGGTGATGCACGAACAGCCGATACTCCGTTAATCATTCTTAGTGCGATGACACGCGAAGAAGATCAGATGACCGGTATGCTTTCCGGTGCAGATGAATACTTGACGAAGCCGTTTAAGCCGAGTGCCTTGAACGCTACTATCGAGAAGGTATTACGTCTGACGTCAGATGATCGTCAACGTCGTACTGAACACTTTGTACAAACTCAGGCGGAGCGCGATTAGACAAGCGCATAGTCAGATAGGAACCAATGTACAGCATCTGTCGTTCTCAATAATGAACGCGATGAGCCTGTTACACTAATCAAGGATGTCAGGTGAGCCAAAAATCGTGCATAGGTTACATATTCTGTTCGTAGACAATGATGTACAGTCTTGTAGGAAAGTACAACAGACGCTTCGTGATACTTTTGTTGTCACCTGTGTCATGTCGCTTGCAGAGGCGAAGCAGATGCTTGAAGCTCCGATACCACCTGACATGCTCATTACCGAGGTCCTGCTTGCTGACGAGAGCGGACTGGACCTTTGCCGCTCTATTCGTACTGGAAGAGAGTCACTACAAAAACTGCCCATCATGCTGCTCACGTCGCTTATGACACTACGTGATAAAGTGCGCGGTTTTGAGGCCGGTGCCGACGATTACGTAGTAAAGCCATTTGATGGTCGTCATTTCATTACTCGTATCAAGCTACTGGCACGCATCAAACATCTTGAACCACGCACAAGTTCGTAAATACTCACCTACAACGAAACGACAACGGCGGCAAGTTCTTTGCCGCCGTTGTCGTTTCGTTGTAGGTTTATTTATCCTGGGAAGTGGCAGGCCGCATAATGGTGCGGTTGTTTTTCCTCTAATGGAGGAATAACTTCGCGGCATATTGCCTGTGCCTTCCAGCAGCGGGGGTGAAAATTACAGCCGCTGGGAGGATTCACTGGACTTGGCACGTCGCCTTCCAGGATGATACGTTTGCGCTTGGCCTCGATCTTGGGATCAGGGACTGGAATAGCTGAGAGCAACGCCTGTGTGTATGGGTGCAAGGGCATTTTATACAACTCTTCACTATCCGAGAGTTCCGCTACACGTCCCAGATACATCACCGCAATACGGTTACTGATGTGTTTCACAACCGAGAGATTGTGCGCCACAAACAGATAGGTAAGGCCGAACTTCCCCTGCAAATCTTGTAGTAGATTGAGTACCTGTGCTTGAATCGACACGTCGAGGGCCGAGACTGGCTCATCAGCAATAACTAATGATGGGCGCAGTGCCAGGGCGCGTGCAATGCCAATACGCTGACGCTGACCACCACTGAACTCGTGTGGGAAGCGGTTGACAAACTTGGGATTGATACCCACCGTTTGCAGGATATCTGCGACCTGCTCTTTAATTGCTCCCTCTTTGCCACGATTGAAATTCTCTAGCGGCTCAGAAACTACCTGTCCCACTGTATAGCGTGGGTCGAGCGAACTGAAAGGGTCCTGGAACACCATTTGCATCTTTGCACGTTCATGGCGAATTTTTTCAGAGGACATCGTTGTTAATTCATTTCCATCGAAGACAACGCTACCCGCCGTTGGTTTGATGAGTTGCAAAATGGCGCGTCCAGTGGTGGACTTGCCACAGCCGCTTTCACCAACCAGCCCCAGTGTCTCGCCGTGTCGTACAAAGAGATCGACGCCATCGACTGCTTTGACGTTGGCAACCGTGCGACCAAGAATGCCACCTTTGATGGGGAAGTGAACTTTGAGTCCCTTTACATCAATGAGCGTTGTGCCCGCTACATTCCCAGGTTTTTCTACTTGTTGTACCATATCTCTTCCCCTTAATTTGGATAGAAGCACGCGGCTAATTGTTCGCCACGTCCAACGGACATCAACTCCGGTCTCTCCTCGCGACAACGATTCTGCACTTTAGGGCAGCGTGGAGCATAAGGGCAACCGACAGGTGGGCTGATGAGGTCGGGCGGTTGACCAGCGATAGGCGTGAGCTTTGAGCCTTTTCCCTCGTGGAGCTTAGGGATCGAGTTAAGTAGACCGACTGTGTATGGATGTGCTGGAGTCTCGAAAATCTGTTCTACGGGAGCGGTCTCCACAACGTGACCTGCATACATCACATTGACGTGCTGGCAGGTCCCGGCAACGACACCGAGATCGTGTGTAATCAGCATGACGGCGGTGCCAAACTCCTGCGAAAGCCCCTTCATCAGTTCCAGCACCTGCGCTTGAATGGTTACGTCTAGGGCGGTGGTCGGTTCGTCTGCAATGAGTAGTTGTGGATTACATGCGAGCGCAATAGCGATCATCACGCGCTGACGCATACCACCACTAAACTCATGTGGATAGTTCTTAGCACGACGATTGGCATCAGGAATACGTACAAGATCGAGCATCTCGACCGAACGCTGCCATGCCTGATCGTTGCTCACATCTTTGCGGTGTCGTTTGACCGTTTCCGCGATTTGAAAACCAACATTAAAGACAGGATTGAGTGATGTCATCGGGTCTTGGAAAATCATCGAAATCTTACTGCCGCGCAGCTCGCTTAATTCTTCCAGGTTCTTGTCTAAAACGTTTTCGCCATTGAAGCGAATCTCACCACTCACGATTTTTCCGGGAGGTGCTGCGATGAGGCGCATTACAGAAAGTGCCGTCACGCTTTTCCCGCAACCGCTTTCTCCGACAACACCGAGTGTTTGCCCAGGTTTAATCGAAAACGTCACATCATCAACGGCTTTCACAACGCCACTGCGGGTGTAAAAGTAGGTTTTCAGGTTGTTTACTTCCAGCAAGTTTGCTGCCATGTTTTTCTTTTCTCCGCTTACTAGTCTTTTGCGCGTGGGTCGAAGGCATCACGTAGGCCATCGCCGAGGAACGAGAACGCGAGTACAATAATGGTCAGTGTGATTGCTGGCACCAAAATCTCCCATGGATAAACGTCTATGACGTTCTGAGCATCGTTAATCATGAGGCCGATACTTGAGCCAGGAGTTGACACACCAAGACCGAGGAAGCTCAAGCCCGCTTCTGCAATAACAGTGTTCGCGATGTCAAGCGTCGCAGCAACAACCACAATGTTGAAGAGGTTGGGAACGATGTGGCGCATGATGATGTGCGAACTACTTGTTCCTGATGTGCGTGCCGCCTCGATAAACTGCTGCTCTTTTAGTTGTAGTGTCTGTCCACGTACAAAGCGTGCCATGAGCGGCCAACCCACAAAGGCGAGGGCGACAGAGACCACGAGCAGACGAGCATTACCATTCGCGCCAATTATTGGAATTTTACTCAAAGGGTCGTCGAGGCTGGGGCCGAAGATACCTGCAACCAGGATGACGAAGAGCAAGCCGGGGAAAGCAAACATGATATCGGTAAAGCGAGCGAGGAACTGGTCGATCCAGCCGCCAAAGAATCCAGCACACACACCGACAAAGATGCCCAGCGTGATGTTGACAATCTCAACGGAAATGGCTACGAACAGGGAGATGAGCATACCCTGCATCAGGCGAGCGAGAATATCGCGTCCAATGCCATCTGTACCGAGCCAGTAGCGTCCAGAGGGTAACTCATTCTGGTGGTCTAGCTGCTGATAAAATGGACTATGGTAGGTACTTGGACCTATCTTTTGTCCTGTCAGGCCGTCTACAACTTGCCCTCCAATATGTGTATAGATGAAAGGGCCAACGATAGGAATGATAATAAAGAGAACAATAAGCGTAAGGCAGAACATTGCTCTCTTGTCACGGCGCAAGCGTCGTAATGAGTCTTGTAGTGGCGTTGTCGCCTTTTCTGTCTTTTTATCTGTCACCTTTTGCGGTGACTTTTCAGGCTCTTCAGATAGGAGTTGAAGCCCCTCTTGATCCTCGCTTTGAGTTTCGAGTGTGCTCGGCATACTCATTAACTCTGGCCCGCGCGGTCCAATACCTCCGTCGGGTGACATGAAGCTAGAAGCAGTATCGGTGTTTTGGTCTTTTGTATCCATCTTTATGCTTGCTCCCTATTCAGCCTTAATGCGTGGATCAACAACAGAGTACATAAGATCTGCGATGAGGTTGCCTGCAACCACAGCAATGGCAAAGATAATGCCCGTTGCTTGAATGACGGTATAATCGCGGTCGGTGATGGCGTTCAGGGCAATCTGCCCAATACCTGGAATGTTAAAAATCACCTCGATGAAAAACACGCCACCGACGAGAGTAGCGAGGGAGGTACCGAACACCGTCACTAATGGGATCATTGCATTACGGAAGGCATGACGATAGTTCACTGCCCGTTCTTTTAACCCTTTAGCCCTTGCAGTACGTACATAGTCCTGGCGTAATACGTCTAACATGGTTGTGCGTGTCAGGCGTGCTATGTAGGCAAAGCCACCAGCAGCAAAAACCAGAATGGGTCCCACCTTATAGGTCAAATCTGTCAGGCTATATTGCCATGCAGTACCCCAGCCAGCCACAGGCCAGTGGCTATGAGTGGCGTGATCCAGCGAAACAATAATCACCTGGAGGAAGATGGCAAGAATGAAGGAAGGTAGAGAGTACAGGACGAGCGAGGCACTCATACTGCCGGTGTCTACCCAGCTATTTGCTCTTAACGCTGCAAGAATACCAACAGGGACACCAATTAAGAAGGTAAGAATCAGGCCCCATAAGCCCAGTTCTGCTGAGACCGGCAAACCTGGTGCTAAAATGCTGATTACAGGTGTTTCCTGAAAATAGTACGAATCGCCGAAGTTAAATCGAAGTAGTTGTGTGACGTAGTTAAAGTATTGTTGGTACCACGGTAGGTCGAGGCCATACTCGTGTTTGAGACGAAGATACGTGTGTATCTCGAAGTGAGTACCCAATAAGTTTTTGATGGGATCACCGGGGGCAAAGTAGCCCAAAATGAACGTGATGAATGTGACTCCGAGGAGTACAAAGAGGAGGCCGATAAGCCTCTTGATGAAAAATCCAACCATGCGATTACCTCCCACGCTGTGTTCGAGGCCAAATGGTACATATCAAGCAGTACATTTGTCAAGCGATAAATGGTCGTCTTGTCAGTGAGGCATCTTTCTTTGTCTTGCTTTCCTTCTCTAAAATGGCACCGATAGAGCGAAAAGCTACGATTTTCCTAAAGAGAGACGCTACGGAGATTGACTTTCATGTATTCTATGTGAGACTCGCTACATTGTCAAGTAAATTAGATAAAATTAAGCAGAATACGTGGTATGTCAGTTGATGTAATGGAACAGAAATCTAAACAATTTCTGTTCCATTACGCTATGGTAGCCAGGATGGACCTGACTACCACGACGACGTTAGCTATTGTACGCTAGCGTTGGAGCAGTTTGAGTCCGTCGATTTGTACACGTTTGCCCATGATTCCGGGTTGACCAGACCTTGAGCATTATCTACATAGCCGACAACGCAGGGTTTACGAAGAATCTGGACAGCTACCTGATCGATAGGCAACCATGCAACATCGTTGACCAACTGCTGCTCAGCGGTGTTGTACTGCTGGATACGGTTGCTCGTTGTGTTAGAGTCAGCGGCCTCTAACTGTTGCTGAATCGCTTTTTGAGTAGAGCTGTTTGCGCTGCTATTCTGCCCATAGTTCATGTTGTTGTTCGGGGAGCCGTTATCGAACTGAAGCGTTGTCCAGTCCTGTGGGTCTGGATAGTCAGCGATCCAGGCGATGCCCCACATAGCGATACCTTTGGGGTTGTTGGTGGCATTGGTGATGTCACTCAGCAACTGGTTGAAGTCTTCGTCGCGGAACTTGACGTTGACGCCGAGAGCCGACTGCCACATCTGTTGCTCAGCGGCGAATTCGTTGCGAGCATCAGGATTACCGGCAGAGGCCGCATAGACTGTGATAGGAGGAAGGCTTGAGATGGTCATGCCTTCTTCTTGTAAGCCTTCGGTGAGCAATTGTTTTGCCTTCGTTGGATTACCTGCTGTGCTGGTAGTGCCATCAGGACCTTTCAAATCGGCAGTATAGCCAGGCATACCTTTAGGCACGATGTGATTGCTGGCAACAAATGTGTCCTTGTACACGTTGTGAGCGATCTCGTCTTTGTTCACGGCCAGCGCGAATGCCTGACGAACTTTGATGTTGTCAAACGGCTTGACGAGGTAGTTCATCGAATAGTAGTTGATGTACAACTGAGGAACGTTGTGGAACTCGCTGGTCAGTTGTTTGGCCTGTGCGAGTTGTGCTGATGGTATAGGAGTACTATCCACTGCACCCGTCTGATAAGCTTTGTACAGCGTATCCTGGGACTTGTAGAACGGTAAAATGACTTCCTTCAACTGTGGCTTGTTGCCGTAGTAGTGTGTGTTCGGTACAAGCACAATCTGCTGACCACGTGTGTACTGCTTGACGATGAAGGGACCAGCACCACCGATGCCTGAGGACAGGTGATCGGCAAACTTGTTGCCGTAGGTGTCGATGAGTTTCTTCTCGATTACATAAGAGGTTGGATAGGTCAACGCGTCCAGGAAGTAAGCAGCCTTCTTGTTGGTTACAATCGTGACAGTGTTATCATCGGGGGTGGTGATGCTGTCGCCGATGACCGTTTTGATTTTGCCTGCAAGCATCTTACTTGAGTCTTTGATCAGGTTCAGGTATGAACCAGCAGTGGTTGATTTGGTGGCGGGGTCCAGGGCACGATTGATGCTATAGGCGACATCTTTTGAGGTCAATGGCGTACCATCGCTAAACGTCAAATTGGGTTTCAATTTGAATGTCCAGGTCACACCGTCGGAGGCGACGCTATAGCTTTGTGCTAGCTCGCCTTTGAGGTTCAGGTTGTCGTCCAATTGCACGAGACCGGTGAAAACCATGTCAATCGCATACAGCGAGGCGGCATCAGTAGCGAGTGCTGGATCAAACACCTTGATGTCTGCGAGACCGGCTACCGGATTCGCATTAACAAATACTTGTTTGCTATCCGCCGCTTTTTGTGCCTTTGTATTCGATGGGCCGGTACCAGAACCGCCACCACAGGCAACAATGAGCATAGATAACAGACACAAAAACGTGGGAAGAATCCCCAGAGTGAGTTTCTTGCCTGATCGCATGAATGACCTCTCCTTCTTTAAGAACATAAACAACGCTCTACAATACGTGACACATCAAATTGCTTCTCGTTGCCCTCGTACTAATGGTACATTGACTTCGATAATGCTGACTTATGTTAAAAATACGTTCCTTTTTCACAAAATCTCACCGCAAAACTGCAGTCTTTACAACAAACAGAGAGGGGATTGATGTGAATGCTCTCCACGTCAATCCCCTCTTTGTTTTAAGCGTCAGATTGCTCCAACACTCTCTACTAGCTCTTCTCTATGCCTGGACGCTGGCATTAGAGCAGTTCGTGTCCGTCGATTTGTAGACGTTGGACCATGATTCTGGGTTGAACAGACCTTCGGCGTTGTTTACTACACCAACGACGCATGGCTTACGTAGCCCCTGTGCCGTTGACTGATACATTGGAATCCATGCAACGTCGTTGACCAATTGTTGTTCAGCAGTGTTGTATTGCTGAATACGGGCATTCCCACCAGAGGTGTTGGCATCTGCTGCCAACAACTGCTGCTGGGTCGCCTGTTGGGTGCTTGCATTTGCACCGCTATTCTGCCCATAGTTCATGTAGTTGTTTGGCGAACCTTTGCTGAACTGCAATGTTGTCCAGTCCTGGGCATCAGGATAGTCCGCGATCCAACCTAACCAGTAGAAGGAGAGACCTTTAGGATTATTGATCATATTGGTTGTATCGCTGAGCAACTGGTTGAAGTCTTCGTCGCGAATCTTGATGTTTATACCAAATGCTCCCTGCCACATCTGCTGTACTGCGGCAAACTCGTTACGTGCATCTGCATTGCCTGATGAAGCGACGACTACAGTGATCGGGGGAAGGCTTGCGACGGTCATACCTTCTTCCTGCAATCCTGCAGCGAACAACTGTTTTGCCTTCGTCAAGTTGCCAGCCGTCGAGGTTGTGCCATCGGGACCTTTCAGGGCAGTATTGTAGCCAGGCATACCCTTAGGGACGATGTGATTGGTGGCAATAACGGTGTCTTTGTAAATGTTGTGAGCGATCTCGTCTTTATTCACTGCCAGCGCGAATGCCTGACGAACTTTGATGTTGTCAAACGGCTTGACGAGGTAGTTCATCGAGTAGTAGAACTCTGCCAATTGTGGCGTGCTATGGAATTCATTGGTCAGTTGTTTGGCTTGTGCAAGCTGTGCAGTTGGTACAGGAGTATTATCTACGGCACCTGTCTGATAAGCTTTGTATAGCGTATCCTGGGACTTGTAGAACGGTACACGCAGTTCCTTCAACAGCGGCTTTTTGCCGTAATAGTGAGGATTTGGCACGAAGTCGATCTCTTGACCACGTGTGTACTGCTTGACCATCCAGGGACCAGAACCACCATAACCCTGGTTCAGGTGATCGGCAAATTTGTTGCCGTAGGTGTCGATGAGTTTCTTCTCGACCACATAGGAGTCTTGATAGGTCAAGGCATCCAGGAAGTAGGCGGCTTTGGTGTTCGTGACGATAATGACGGTGTTGGCATCAGGGGTGGTGATGCTGTCACCAATGATCGTCTTGATCTTGCCATTAAGTAGCTTGTCGGAGTCTTTGACAAGGGTCAAATAGGCACCGGCAGTACCCGATTTTGTGGCTGGTTGCAACGCGCGGTCGATACTGTATGCCACATCTTTTGAGGTCAATGGTGTGCCATCGCTAAACGTCAAATTGGGTTTCAATTTGAATGTCCAGGTTACACCATCTGAGGCGACGTTATAGCTTTGTGCAAGCTCGCCTGTGACGTTCAGGTTGTCGTCCAGCTGTACGAGGCCAGTGAAGACGCAATCGATAGCGAACGTAGATGCTGTATCGGTAGATGTGGCCGGGTCAAACGACTTGATATCTGAGAGACCTGCTACTGGATTCGCATCAACATATACTTGTTTGCTATCTGCTGCCTTTTGCGCCTGATTGTTTGTTGTGCCAGTGCTACCGCCACCACAGGCGACGATGAGCATGGATAGCAGGCACAGGAATGTAGGCAGAATACCGAGGGTGAGTTTCTTGCCTGATCGCATTCGTGACTTCTCCTTGTTCTATAAGAACACTACTTACGTTCCATGAGTTTATATGGAACAATTGTCAGTATTATATGCATGAATGCAGCGCGACGTTGCTGGTGACAATAAAAGACTCCATGTCGAAGATCGTATGCATTCAACCTTGTTTGAGCGTACCTCGACGATACACCGCTGGGTAAATGGTACAATTTGCCCCGAGTTGACACCGTGTTCGGGGTGAGATGTATCCAGGAATACTGACTCTGTATAAAATACGTCCCTTTTTCATAAAATCTCACATAGAAAAAGGAAATTTATAGAAAGAGAAAACAGGAACGCCATTATTTGCCGTGGACAAATAATGGCGTTCCTGTTTTCTCTTTCTATTCGACTCTATAGATTGTGGCCCAATCGTCGGGTGGGACGATGCCCTGAGCATTATCGACCATACCAACGATAGCGGAAGAGCGCAGAAACGTCGTCGTCACTTGCTCCATTGGTAGCCATGCAACATCATTGACAAGTTGCTGCTCTGCTTGCTGATAGGCACGTAAACGTGCGTCCGATTGTGGATTTGCGTCTGTGGCCTCTAGCTGCTGTTGTATCGCCTGCTGTTGCGTTGCTGTAGCACTGGTGTTTTGACCATAGTTCATATTATTGTTGGGGACGCCATTATCGAATTGCAAGGTAAGCCAATCCTGTGGGTCTGGATATTCACCTACCCATGCCAACCCCCAAAATTGCAGACCATTTGCGTTATTGGTTGCCGCTGTAACTCTATCGAGCAAGGTGTTGTAGTCGATTGGGTCTGGTGTTACTGTGATATCCAGCACTTTTTTCCACATTGTTGCCATCGCTGTGACCTCTGAATCGGCGTTTGTGACACCTGTTGCATAAGTTAACTGAATTGGTGGCACTTGTGCTGCACTTGACCAATGCTCTTCTTGTAGTCCCTGTTTGAACAATACCTGCGCCTTTTTTGCGTTACCTGTGAGGTTCTGTGTACCATCCGGTCCGGTCAGTGCGTTATTGTAGCCCGACATGCTTTTAGGCACGATATGATTGGTGGGTAAAACTGTTCCCTGCCATACTGAGTTCGCAATGGCCGTTTTGTCGATAGCTAGCGCAAACGCCTGGCGGATATGGATATTATCAAATGGTTTGACGAGGTAGTTCATCGTATAATAGTTGATCCACAACTGCGGTATCTGATAAAAATCGCTACGTTTCTTGTCGTTTGCATAGGTTGCCTGTGGAACGCCTGTGGTATCAATTGTGCCATGCAAATACGCCTGGTACGCATCGTTCGCCTCGTGATAAAAAGCGAATCGCACATGTTGTAGTTGCGGTTTGGCGTTATAGTAGTTCTTGTTGGGCGCGAAATCGATTTGTTGACCGTGAACATCCTGCGTTAAGACAAATGGACCTGCACCACCACCTTGCGTGAGATGGTCGGTGAACTTCGCTCCATACCTTGTAATCAAACTCTTCTCGACTGTATACGAACATGTATACGTCAACATATTCAAAAAATATGCCGCCTTCTTATTTGTCACAAGAATCAGTGTCGTATCATCTGGTGTCTGCAACGAGTCGTTGATAAGGGTTGTTGCTCTTCCTGATAGGAGTTGGTCGGAGTCTTTAATCAAACCTAGATATAATGGAGCGACCGTTGATTGTGTCGCTGGCTGAAGTGCGCGGTCGATGCTATAGGCCACGTCTTTCGACGTTAATGGAGTGCCATCGCCGAAGTGTAGATTTTTTTTGAGATGGAAGGTCCAGGTGACGCCATCAGCTCCTAAACTCCAGGAGTTCGCAAGCTGAGGATGTATTTGTAGCTTGTCGTCGAGTTGCACCAGACCAGTGAACATCATTTGTACTACACTGATTGATGCAGGATCATGTGCCAGTGCTGGATCGAGTGTATCAATATCGGTAAGTCCAACCTCTGGTACCGTATATACCTGCTTATTCTGTGGTACCTTCACCAGTTTTTTGGGGGCAGGCCCTCCAAAGACATCACACGCCGTGAACACGAAGCAGCCCAGACAGAGTATAACAAGAAATAATTTTATAGGTTTTTTTATAGGGAACACGACAGGGTTCTCCTCTAATATAGTGTTGTGTATGATGTTTGTGGAACACATCTTGTATGTATGACGAAGAACTGTAGGGGCCTTGTTCTATAACGCCCTCGCCCCCATCGACCACGTTTCCCATCCATTGGGTATGTTCTTCAATAATCGCCCATATTGTGTATTGGGACGAGGGCGTTATAGAATAAGGCCCCTACAGCATCGCGCCTGATCTCCAGATCATTTGTGCATGTTCATAATTATGGCCCCTACAGACATTGTTATCTACAAATTCGAGACCAGCGCGTCGCGTTCACCGAAGGCGGCGGCACGGATGGCAACCTGTATGAAGATGTCGGCACTTGTATCGCTCAGTGTGTGAGGCCACGCGAGAAATTCTTCGCTTGCGGCCTGCACAATTTGCAGTGTATAGCCCTTGTCAAGGCTAGCATTGTTCTGGGCAGCGACAAGTCCAATGATAGCGAACAGGGCGCGCGTGTCGTAGTTCAACTTCATATAGCGATGTGCTGTTGTAAGTGCGCCAGCCGCATCATGTCCTGCTAATTGTGCTTTGAGTGTGTCTAGTTGAGCCGGTGCAATCAGGCCACCGCCGAGTACAGGTGCAGATGAAGCTTGCATTGTCGTTGGTGTATTATTTTGTGCTGCGATCTCTTTTCGTAATGCACTGACAAACGCGGCTGATGTAAACAGAAGTGGTAACACCTCGACATCTTGCACTTGCTGAAATGCCTGTCGTATTGCTGAGGCAAAGAGTAATCCCTGTGCCACGCGTACAAATAACGCTCGGTCGCCATCACCAACCAGACGCATCACATCGGCTGCGGCCAGGGAGATGACAGAGCTAACCGCTCGTGAGGATGCCTCGCCCTTCATTATGGCATCATAAACCGCCTGACACACCTGCGTCGTATCAGCGTCACCGAGGAGCAATTGATAGAGTGGAAGTGCGTTCTGGTTCTTTGGTGCAGAGACGCGTGTGCGGATACCCGCCATGCCATGTACCGGGTCTGTGGCGAACTCATGAACTGTCTTGACCCATTCAGGTGCAACGGAATCAGGGTGCAACGGTAAGTGTGGAGCGAGCCAGTGAATGAAGTCTGGGGTGCGGTCTCCCCACTCAACTGTGCCCAGTAACTGGAAGCCGCGCACCGCGAGCATGAATGGTCGTCCATCATCCTGGAACGTGGTCGCGACACTATCATAGGTGCGTACCTCCAGTGTACGGTAATCCGCGCCAGTGCCATAGAGTCCCAGGAGTAGACTTTCGACACGTTCTGCATCGTTTTTTTGCACCGCCTCGCGCATCGCGTCGTTCACGCTCCCCTTTTCTCCCAGGCCGCTAGGGAAGAAGGGTTCTGGATACGTATCATGTACTTGCTGACCTGCCCGAACCGCCGGAGCTGCCGCGAGCATGGCCTGTGCAAACAACGGTAGTGTACGTTCGCTACCTTGCTCCGTTCCCTCTAGTGGCTGTGGAATGGAGTGAACATAGCGACAGAGCATTGCGGCTGCGTCCAACATGAGTAGCGTTTGTCCCGTTGGATCGCCATGTGCAGCGATCAGTCCTATACGTCCGATCAGCACATCAGCAGACTCACCATGCGCGAGTAAATCGCGTGCGGCTGCGATTATTGCGTTGTTGTCACCCGTGACTAGCGCGGCGACAAGTGATGATAAGTCGGCTTTCATCTCGATGGATGCCATATACTATACTCCTCTAAAATATTATTCTTGTAGTTCGCGGATTGCGCGTTCGATAGTAGGTATTTCCGCGTATTCTTCATCAAGTAGTTTATACGCCCGGCTCAAGTACAGTCCGGCGAGTTGTGCGCCCTTTGGGTCGGGGTCGGTAGCGGCTGCGACGAGTTGCGTTCCGCGATATTTCTCGGCAAGCCCGCTCACCATACGCTGCATGCGCTGTTGTGACTCATGAAGTTGCGCGGTGTCTTGCCCACCTATGGCATAACGGGCCATGCCAATTAACTTGCCTAATTCAGCGAGTTTTTGACGATCAGACATGGTTTGTAGCAGTAGCTCGTCGGCATCTACGTCGTCTAGCGGTTTGGACTCACCTGAAACGATGCTCCCAAATGAAGAGGGAAGCGACCCGAACGAAGAAATGTATTTCTCGTAAAGTTGCCCATATTCTTCACAACTTGTTGCTGCCATCTGTAAACGGCTACCCGCATCATTTCCACTCACTGTGCCGACCTCGCATAAGTCATCGTTGCGCCGCTCTGCAAGCAATTCGAGTTGTTCCATTGTCTTGCCCTCTTCCAACATAGGCGGAATAGGCATGCCTTTCATGCCGCTTCCTGCCTCACCCAGGTCTTCTGGTGACATCTGTGAGGTGAACATGGGGGGAAGGTATTTGGCTAGTGACATCGGAATTGGGGGAATAATACAGTAAGTACAATAAACGTCCCTCGGGTTACTTGTACTGCGTGCCACAAAGATGGCGTGACCTCTAGGTGTCTGTGCGTCGCCACGTAAGAAATGTATACTCATAACCGAAAACTCCTTATTGTTACAACCCTTTACGAATTTGCTTTAGTCGTTTTACGAAATCTTGATTGGAGAGCAGCTCTTCCTCTGTAACCTCATCGCCACTTGTCGGCATTGCTTCCTCGTATGCTTGCAGATGGCGGATAATTTCAGTGCTGCCAGCAATACGTACATAGTTTTGTAACAGCGTATGCGCCTGTTCGTCCTGGTTACGTCGTACATCGGTAATGGCCGTTTGTGCGTACAATTCGGCATATTGACGTAAGAACATGCTCCATTGTTGCGGCGTGTTCAAACTTTGCATCACACGCTCGACCTGAATAATAGCCTTTGTTTGCTCGTCACGCGCTCGCTCGAAGTCACCGCGTACCATGTAGATGCCCCCGCGTGCGGAACGTGTATCGACCACGCCTAATGGTCTGCGTTGCTGATGATACAACTTCAGTGCTTGCTCGGAAGTTTCTAACGCCTGCTCTAACTCTACTTTACCACGTTGTGCTAGTCCCTGCGTCAACAACGTATCCGCTTGTCCCAGCACGTCGCCCGCTTGATTGAAACGTACAAGAGCGGCCTCGCAATTTGCCAGCGTCTCGTCCCATTGTTGCTGACCGAGATAGACCTGGGCAATACCGAGAGCGGAGGAACCATCACCATCCACGCTCTCGACCTGTTGAAACTGGCGCCCCGCCGCTAAAAAGCTATTGAGAGCCGCCTCAAGCTCTTCGCGTGCCAGGCGTGTTTGTGCCAGACCGAGAAGAGCTTCTGCTGCCTGTAGCGGCTCCTGTTGTGCCTCGGCTTGTTCATGTGCCTCACTGAAACGCGCCTCCGCCTGTGTAAGCTCGCCTTGTGTAAACAGCAATTGCCCTCGTATGACTGATGCTAGTGGTGAAACCTGTGTGGCAATTGGATTTCTCTGTACCGCCTCTGCGGCCTTTACAAGGTGTCGATCCGCCTCTTTCAGGTCGCCAGTAAACAGGGCAACACGAGCCAGTCGTACTTCGGCCTGTGCTAGAGGAGTGGCACTTATAAATTCACCCAGTTCTGCAATACGTGCCTCGGCATCTTCATACGCGCTCTTTGCCTGCCCTAGTTGCCCCTGTTGATATAGTACGTCGCCGATTCCCAACAATGCTCTCCCTTCAAGGCGAGAATTGTGGAGTGCGTGAGCCTGTGTACGGCCTTCGTCCAATGTTTGCAGTGCGCGTTCCAGGAAGCCCCGGTGTAGCTGCAATTCGCCTAACCCTACCGTTGACTCAGCCTGTCCCATGCGATGCGCTACAGCTTTGAACGTTCGTAAGGCGCGATCCATGATGGAATTTGCATACGACAGTTGTCCGCGACGCAGGTTAACCTCTGCGAGTAAGCGGTTTGCATGAGCTGTACCAAGAGCATTACGCTGATCGCTATAGAGTTGACCAGCAGCCTGCGCTCCAATCAGTGCCTGCTCGACACTGCCCTGGAGAAAACTTACCTCTGCTAAACCGAGATTAGCATCAGCCTGCCCTAGCTCGTATTCGAGTCCCTGTGCTGTGCTAAATGTCTCGGAGAGGAGTGTCGAGGCTTTTGAGAGTTGTTCCTGGTCAAGATAGATACGTGCCAGGCCAAGTTGTGCATCGATGGCACCAAAAGTATCGCGAGCAGTTTGGTAGACCTCTAGTGCCCGCTTGTACCCTTCTTCAGCCTCTGAAAATTGTCGCGCCATACGCTGTACATCTGCGAGACTACGACTGGCGTCGGCCTCGTGAATGCTATCGCTCGCCTCGTGAAAGTCACGCATGGCCTCCCGATAAAAGTCGGTGGCGTACTCAGTATTTCCACGTTGTAATGCAACGTGCCCTAATGCGAGTGCAGCATTGCCCTGCCCCTGTGCATTCTTGTTCGTGCGGTATAGCCCCTGTGCCATCTGGTAGGCATCCTGGGCACGGTCGAGCTGTGCGAGTTGCCGTTCGACGTGTCCCATTTCCAGCGTACTCTGCGCCTCGTTGAGTGGACGATGCGCTTCTTTGTAGAGTTTAATGGCGCGTTGGTAGCTGTTAATCGACTGTTCGAGCATATTGTTCTGACGTTGTACGTCGGCGATCAGGGCGCGGCTATCACCTGCACGTTTCATGTCTCCCAGCAAACGAAAGCGAATCTCGGCATCGCCGAACGCCTCGGATGCTTTTTCTAAATTGCCGTCGTTGTACGCTTCTAACCCTGTTTGCAGACGTTTCTCCGCCTGTTGCCGATCTTTCTCTTGCTTCTCAGTATCAGGTGTCGTCATTTCCTCTATCCTCATACCCTCTATGTTGGGAAGGTATTTTGCTCATTACGTATATTCTATATTACGGTAGGAGTCTTATTCTAAACCCTCGTTCCCATTGACCATTGCCCCTAACAATCAAATACGTTCTACAATTCTTGCTCACAGAATCTATCGCCGAAAAGGGTGTAATGAGGTAGTCGCCTACAATTGTGTGTATCGGCCTTCGTGTCTGTTTTTATTGTAGTGGGTACATGTCGGAATGTCAAAGATTCTCTGTTGCTGGTATAAGGCGTGTGATAGAATGGAGTGAACCTCCATAGTATACTATATGTTGGTCTTATTTCTAGTTTGTCAAAGGAGTGTATAGCGTGAACGAAGACACCCTTGCAAGTGTTGGACTTTTTTCTTCTTTAGATAAGAAAGAACTCCAGACACTTGCCACAAGTAGTCAAGAACGCACATACAGTGCAGGCACGAAGTTATTTTCTCAAGGTGATAGTGGTTCTGGCCTATACATCCTGAAAAGTGGGAAGGTAAGCATCACTCAGGCCAGCGGACCAAATGGGGCAGAAAAAGAAATCAATACTGCTGAAGCGGGCGAAACTCTTGGTGAAATGGCTCTACTCGATGACCAGCCACGCTCTGCAACAGTAACTGCTGTCGAGGATGTCACCGCTCTTTTGCTTCCGATATGGGAGTTTCGTGGCGTTGTCAAGGCTCACCCCGATATCGCGCTAAAGTTGCTGGCTGTCCTCAGCCGCCGCTTGCGTAAAGCGCAAGGAAGCGTCCAGGATTAGGAGAACATGGGGAACGGACGGGCGACCACAAGGGTCGCCCCTACTATACACAATAGGCGTCGGTACGCCCGTCATATGGTAGGGGCGACCCTTGTGGTCGCCCGTTGGTAATTGTCTCCAATTCGTCTTATTTGAACTGCTTAGCTCAGGTGGTGGGATTTGAATCGGTCTTTTCCCGGTTGAGGAGCGTCTGAATCTCCTCAAACATGGTCTCCACGTCACCGAAAGAGCGATACACACTGGCAAAACGAATGTAGGCGATCTTATCCATGTGCCGGAGGTGTTCCATCACGAGTTCGCCAATGACGTTGCTCGGTATCTCCTGTTTGCCGAAGCGATATAGCTCCTGCTCGATCTCTTCGACGGCGTTCTCGATTTCGCCGGCGGGCAATGGACGCTTCTCACACGCTTTACGGATACCAACGTAGAGCTTCTGGCGGTCAAATGGTTCCCGTCTCTGGTCTTGTTTGATGACCATAAGATGGAATTTCTCGACGCGCTCGTATGTGCTGAAGCGTCCCTTACAATGTTCACACTCGCGTCTACGATGAATTGCATCGCCAATGTCACGCGAATCTTTGACGCGCGACTCCGTACCTCCGCAAAATGGACATTTCATCCCTATACCCCCCAAACTACTAAAACATGCTAATACCTTATAGTATCACATTTGTACATTGGGGGTGCAGTCACTTTGTTAGACGAGGACAGCTTCCTCAACACGCTTATTGACTAGAGTAGGAGGAACTGCCTTCCGAGTGTTGTGCAATGACTGTTCTACTGCGTCAGTTTCATATGGGTTAATCTTTCCAACATAGCCTGAGCGCAAACGTGAACCTTCGCGCCAGTAGGCATACCAGTAAGGTCCATGCCCCTGACCATTGCGGCACGTGCTACACGTTACTTTACCGCATTTACGATATTGTAGCTGATAGGTAATATGCTGATCATTCGGTAACTCTGTCATGAAAACCACGTTCCCTTCCACGAATCTGAATACTATAATAGACATGCTCTACCTGAAGCATTACTTAAAGATTACCATTAAAGGATGAATTTTGTGTGAATATGTAACCCCAAAAAGTGAATATGTATTCATGTATATGAGGTAAATACTTGCATATTTCTATTATTCGATAAAACCTTTTTCATCTCTTTTTTTGTCGGTTGGTAATCCTCTGTACTGGAAATACAACAACTCGTAAAGATGCTCTGGTGTGAAAAACAGCGTTTTTCACACCAGAGCATCTTTACGAGTTTAAATTACCTGCAATGTTATCTCGAACTGCCAGGGACTTGGTGCCTCCTCCTCGAACTGGCTAAGTGGGTCTATCGCTCGCACTGTAAGCGTGCGTGCTTCGGGCGCAGGCAACGGCTGAAAACGCGCACTACCCTGATAGACTGCATTGTTCGGTCCACTGGCAAGCTCTGGACGGGCCAGGAGCATACCACTACGCTCACCCTTCCATTGCGTTCCTGCAGAATCTTGTAACGAGAAGATGATGTGTGGTACGAAGGCGAAGCCCATAGGAAATGCTGGGCGCATCCATAGGTAGCGCAGTTCAAAAGAATTTTGATAGAGGTTCATTTGATGCAGAAGAAGTGTCATACCTTGCTGTTTCTGCTCTATTTCTAATGTCATACTACGAATTGGTGCGGATGATCCGGCAAGGGGTGTCGGTCGTTCTTGCGCGTGTGGAGCCGCGACTACGATAGGTGGACGTGACGCAAGCTCCAATGCTTTTGTGGAAAAGGGCGTTGTGTCGGTAAGAATTTCATTACATAATTGAAGACATGTATCGCAGATATAGGCCGCCCCAGGTCCGGCTATCATACGCTGAACCTCTGATGTGTGGCGACCGCAGAAAGAACAGCGTGCCGATGAACGATCTGTACTCATGTCGGACCTCTCAGGAGATGAAAACCTCGGCTAGTCAATACGCCTAAATGGTGAATTTATATGTCTATATTAATTACGCAATACATTTTTTGCCTCAGTATATAATCCCAGCTGTTCGAGTATAGAGGTATGGGCCTCCCATTCTAATGTGTCATCTAATGCTTTCAATAGACGTGTTGTACGTACCTCTTTGACCATTACAGTAGCTGGCGCAGAACCATTTGTCGTGGTTCCTGTGTACCCTGCATAATCGGCAGGCTCTTCAGTTACGAGCAGTTGGTCGCCATACTTGCGTTGTAGTGCCAGTGTCAATAAATGATCGGCAAAATGAGGGTTTTTTGGGAGCAACGAGCCGTGCAGGTAGGTGCCATACGTGTTGCGATAGATGGCTCCCTCGGTGCCGTCCTCCGCGTTGTTGCCATAGCCTTTCAGTATTGTACCTAAAGGTTGTGAAGAACCGAGATAGGTACGTCCGCCATGATTTTCAAAGCCTACCAGCGTCATGCCATTCCAACGAATTGCTACGTCGCCGATACAACGTGGCACATGCGCCCCCTTGTGAATTGTCCATGCATCAAAGACGCCGAGGCCTCGCATGTCGGGTCCCTCCGCAGGACGATAGTAATGCGAGAGCAATTGATACCCTCCACATACCGCGAGTACAGGCATATTGTCCTCGATAGCCGCCCACAGACCAATGCCCTTCATTTCATACAAATCCTGCGCGACGGGTGCCTGCTCTTTATCCTGCCCACCTCCGATAAACAGCATGTCGTATTCATCGGGTGCCAATGCATCGCCCATACCCAGCCCTACGACACGCATCTCAATGCCGCGCAACGCGCAGCGTCTTTGCAGTGTCATAATATTGCCACGATCCCCGTATAAGTTCAATTGCTCTGGATACAGATGCCCTAACGTCAGTGTCAGCGGTTGGGTGAGTCGTTGCATCAGTTATCTCTCCCTTCCCAGTAACGTGCCGTTAAGCCACGTTGCTCTAATTCTTGATGAACTTCCAATAACCCTGTATACGTTGGGACGATAAAGAGCGTTTCACCTTCTGGTACGTTATTCAATGCGATACGGAGTGCGTTCTTGAGGCCAAAGAGCGACCTCATTGGCAGAGTGGACGCCGTTTTATGGCTGTCTAGCCGTTCCTCAATCCGTCGTTTCAGCAATCCTTGCATGCCCGCTGGTTTGAGTCGTAACGGTGCTGGTGGAATAATAGTCATATCCTCTTTCGGAATGCCTGCATACGTCAGCCGTAAAGCGAGGTCCAGCGCACGACTACCTGCGACGACAAGCGTCTGTACCTGTCCAACACAGCGCTCGAAATCGACATCCCATATCCAGGAAATATCGCGCCCATCTGCGATGTTATTATTTAAGACGAAGAGGATGTGGCGTGGGATACCTTCGCTAAAAAGTGTTCGTAGCACTTCGTTGAAGCCAGTAGGGTTTTTGGCTAACAGCAGACGCACCGTGCGCCCTTCGACCTGAATGCGCTCACCGCGTCCAAATACTGGCTTCGACTGCTCGATGCCACTGATAATCGGCTCCCACGCCACATCTGCCGCAAGAGTAGCAGTGGCCGCCGCAAGCGCGTTGTAGACATTATAAATACCCGGTAGCGGAATAACAATCTCTCGTTGTTGTACGCTTGCTGCCGAAGTATCCTCGATGGTGACGCGTAGACGATCAAATGTGTCCGCTTGGATATGCGTTGCTCGTACCGCTACCTTTGGACGGGTATAGCCGCAATGTGGGCAGGAGTAATGTCCCATATGACTGAAGAAGCGTGCGGTATAGTTCAATTCATGATCGCAACGTGGACAGGTATGTGTGTCTACCACCTGATGATGTTTTGCTGCGTCCTCCTGTTGAAGGAGATCAAGCGAAGGGTCGTCAATGCCATAGTACAGCTTGCGCCCTTCAAAAGAGGTACCAAGATAGGCTACGGCGGGATCATCGGCATTCAACACCAGCGTAGTTTCGGGCGAGAGTAATTCAATTGCCTTCTTCCAATACGTGATAACACTATCTACCTCTCCGTAGCGGTCCAGTTGATCGCGGAAGAGATTGGTGAACACAGCAACGCGTGGTACGACAAGACCTACCACCTGTGGGAGCACCGCCTCGTCGATCTCCAGGACGGCCACTGCTTTTCCTGATCTACGCAAGCGTCCATTGGGCTGAGCACGGATAACAAGCGAACCTGCAACGCCACGCATAAGGTTAGAGCCTTCGCGATTGCGCCACACGCGCAGACCAGCATCACGCAGAATGGCTGCGATGAAACTGCTCGTGGTTGTCTTCCCGTTTGTGCCAGTGATAACGAAGCTACCGTGTTCCAACTGGTCCGCGAGATGTTCGACGATTGGCGGATAGATGCGTTGCGCAACTATCCCAACAATACTTGTACCACCGCCCAGGTGAAGACGCCGACTGATAGCTCCCGCCGCTCTACCCATCACAACAGCCGTGCCCGCACGCCATGAACCGGAGCGTCTTGTGGCGGTACTTTGTGTGCGTAGCGAGGACGAAGACGTGCTAGTGCTAGCTGTGTCGTCGTTATCTATGTGCGTACCTCGTTCTTGCGTACCTGAATGCGGTGCTGTATCTTCTGGCATGAACTTCTCCAAAATAGCTCAACTATCCATTGTTGTATATGCAGCATAGCATGCAAGCGCAGATGGGTCAAGAGAACAGGGTAACTGGATGTATTGTTGGAATACTTAGTGGACAACTCTTGCTTCAACCGCAAAAGCGCGTTACTGAACCCTTGTATGATGTTGCATTGCAGCAGGTTTAGTTAGTACTATCTAACCCGAAAGATGCAAGTGTAAAAAGACTTGCATCTTTCCTCGCTAATACAGCTTCATGAGTCATGTATGAAAGGCTGCCAACTTTCTAAGACTCAGGGATAGTGGATGCGAAGAAATTTTTCCTGTACTTTTTTGGTTCTCGTATTGGAAATAGTAATAAGGTCATTCGTCTACGAGTGATAATACCTTGTAAGAAATGTTGTTAACCAAGGGTAACAAGGTTCAAATACCCACTTGACACGATGCATCATAATACCTATGCAAGAGAGGCAGCAATTCATTATCAGGAAGGCAGCGATATCTTCCAATACACGAGACGTGCAGACATGCAGATAAGAGAGACTTGTAAATGCAACTAGTTGAACGACATTGTATCGCAAAAAGTGATGAAAGATACGCTGTGATTGATGCTGCATGCTTTGCGTCTAAAAATCTGTACAACTATGCCAATATGATAAGGTGAAAGAGGAACCTGTATTTTCAGGAAAACGTATGAAGCGTGGCTTATACAAAGCTGCAAACGGGCGCAAACTTAATGCAGATGTGAACGGCTCTTACAATATTATGCGAAAAGCATCTCCTGACGCACTGCAGGGCAAAGGAGTAGAGGATGTGGCAGTAATGCCATAGCATTTTGATACTGTGCTAGACTAGCACTGTGAATGGGTCTTGGTTATAAACGTTTGTGAAGAACAAGGATTGGGTTGGTTAATGGCAAAAAAGCTTGTAATCGTAGAATCGCCTGCAAAAGCGAAAACAATTGAAAAATTTCTCGGTCGCGATTTCGAGGTACGTGCCTCAATGGGCCATATCATGGACCTGCCCAAGAAAGGTCTTGGCGTCAACACACGTAAAGACTTCGCTCCTACCTATGAAACTATTGAGAAAAAAGATAAACTGATTGAAGAGTTACGCGCTGCATCCGCTAGGGCCGATCAGGTATACCTTGCACCTGACCCTGACCGCGAAGGTGAGTTTATCGCATGGTCGCTGAAGAACGCTCTCGGCCTGCAAAATCCGCATCGCGCGGTATTCAACGAAATCACAAAGGGTGCCGTACAGGAGGCGATCAGGAAGCCGCGTGCAATTAACGAAGACCTCTTCAACGCACAGCAGGCACGTCGTGTACTGGACCGACTCGTTGGTTACAAGATCAGTCCCTTGCTGTGGCGGCGTATTCAGTCTGGTACCAGTGCTGGTCGTGTCCAATCGGTTGCCTTGCGCCTCATCTGTGATCGCGAAGCGGAGATTAACGCCTTTGTGCCGGAAGAGTATTGGAGTATCACCGCACTGTTGAGCAAACAAAAGCAAACGCAAAGATTTGAAGCCGCTCTTATCACGCGTCTGAAAGATATCAATGCGTTCAACACAGATGAACAGGCCGTAGAGGGTGAGACACTTGCTCAAAATGGTACTCCCAAGACGGAGAAGGGCCGTATCAAAATCACCTCAAAAGAGGAATCCGATACTATTCTTGCCGAACTGCAGGGTGCCACCTATAGCATTCTCAAGTATGAAGAGCGTGAGCAGCGCCGTCAGCCCTATCTGCCTTATACGACGAGTACGTTGCAGCAGGACGCCTCGGTTCGTCTGTACTTCAAGCCCAAGAGAACAATGAGCCTCGCACAACAATTATATGAGGGCATCGAGTTGGGAGCGCGTGGGCATCAAGGTCTTATCACCTACATGCGTACAGACTCGACACGTATCTCCGATGAGGCACAGGGCAAGGTCAAAGAGTACATTGGTGCTGAGTTTGGCGCACCATATGTTGGACCGGGTAGAGTTGGCAAGGCTAAAGCGACAACCCAGGACGCGCACGAGGCTATTCGCCCGACCGATGTTACACTGACACCGCAAATCGTCAAACAATACCTGGCACCCGATCAGTTCAAACTGTATAACCTTGTCTGGCGACGTTTTGTCGCAAGTTTCATGACGCCCGCCATCTTCGATACTGTGCGGGCTGACATTGTTGCAAAACAGTACGTCTTCCGTGCCACTGGCTCGAACCTCAAGTTCCAGGGCTTCTACGCCGTGTGGCCGCGTGAAGAGGACGAGCACCTGCTCCCTGTGATGAAGGTCAACGAGCAACTTGACCTGCATCAGTTGAAGCCGGAGCAGCACTTTACCCAACCACCACCACGTTTTACCGAGGCTAGCCTGATTAAAGAGTTGGAAGAGCAGGGCATCGGGCGACCAAGTACCTACGTGCCGATTATCAGCACGATTCAGGATCGTGGCTACGTCGATCAGGAGCAGCGCCGTTTCGTGCCGACATGGTTGGGCACAACCGTCAACGAGGTCATGAATAAGCACTTTCCAAATATCGTCGATACCAGCTTTACCGCCGATATGGAGCGCAAACTGGACGATGTGGAGGAGGGTCGCCGCTCCTGGATTGAGTTCCTGCACGGCTTCTATGGTGACTTCAAATTGACGATGGAGAAGGCCGAAGCCGAGATGAATCGCGTGCAGAAGCCTGTGGAGGAGACGGACGAGATTTGCCCCGATTGTGGCAACAAACTTGTTATTCGCACGGGACGCTTTGGACGCTTCCTTTCTTGCTCAACTTTCCCTGAGTGCAGCTATCGCCGCTCTTTTGTCAACAAAACGGGTGCGCTCTGCCCTAACTGTGGAGGCGATCTGGTGGAGCGTAAGACGAAGCAGAAGAAACGTGTGTTCTATGGTTGCTCGAACTATCCCACCTGTAACTTCGCCGTGTGGGAGCAGCCGATAGCCGATGTATGTCCAAACTGTGGCGGCTTGATGGTCATCCCCAAGCCTGGGCAAGAAGCGGTCTGCTATAACGAGGTCATCGTTCCGCAACGTGCCGCAGCCGAGGCAAAGGCCGCTCAAGACGGCGAAAAGAAATCTGCTCGTCCAGCACGCAAGAAAGCTGTAGCGGAAACTGGTGCGGAGGAAGAGTACGACGTGCTTGTCCCAAAAACAACGACACATCGTACTACTCCCACGACCCGTAAGAAGGCGACCACTAGTGGCACTACAGCCAAACGTGCCGCCACAACCACCCGTAAGAAAGCGGCTACTAGCGGTACCACAACCAAACGCACGACCGCGACCCGCGCTGCTGCGAACGCGAAAACCACAACGACACGCAAAGCTTCGACACGCAGTAAGAAAGTGGCGCAGTGATAGAAAGATAGATTTGCGAAAACGGTACGATACGTCTATCGAGCAAGGATATATCCTTGCTCGATAAAGGAGAAGAGTGTCGGAAAGGATGCGCTATGCGATACCATCTCTTGATTGATGCAGACGATACTCTTTGGGAGAATAATATCTATTTTGAGCAGTCCATTCATGAGTTCATTACCTTCCTCAATCACTCCACTCTTACTCCAGAGGAAGTGCGGGCTGTAATTGATGAGGTAGAACGCCTTATGGGCTATGGCTCGGCGAATTTCACGAGAAGTTTAGTCGAAACCTATCATCGTCTTACCGAAAAGGACCTACAGGATGAGGATATCCAACGGATTCGACAGTTCGGAGAACAGATTCGGTCTCATCCCTTGCAGTTACTTGATGGTGTTCAAGAGACGCTTAACTACCTGTCACCTCGACATGACCTCATCTTACTGACAAAGGGAGACCTCGAAGAACAGCAACTCAAGGTCGAACGGTCGGGGATCGAGCACAGCTTCAGGCGCGTCGTCATTGTGCAGGAAAAAGATGTTGCGACGTATTCTCGTGTCACCGGGGAACTGGACGTTGACCCGAAACAGACATGGATGGTTGGCAACTCTCCCCGCTCGGACATCAATCCAGCTCTCGCTGCTGGACTGAGTGCCGTCTACATTCCTCATCCTCACACCTGGCGGTTAGAGCATGAGGAGGTTCAGAACAGCGGAGACGAAAGATTGTTGACGTTATCTACCTTCGCAGAACTGCGTACCTATTTTTAATGAATGCGCGAGAGGAGTATGTATGGCCGCTTTACCCGCACATCCCACGTTGCCAGAACTGCAACAATACATGGATGAGATTTGCAAAGAACGAGGCTGGACGAAAGATAGCTATGCCGAGAAGTTCTTGCTTTTTACAGAGGAGGTCGGAGAGTTAGCGAAAGCGATCCGTAAAACACAGGGACTCTACCAGGAAAAGGCCAAGCCAAAGCATCTAGAGCTTGAAGAAGAGTTCGCCGATGTGCTGAGTTATCTGCTGGACTTAGCCAACTATTTTCAGGTTGACCTGAAAACAGCGTTTCGTGAGAAAGAGCGGGTCAATTCAACTAGAAAGTGGAAGTAGAGTATGGTATAATCGTATATTCATGATTTTTTGCCTATCTGTACGTGATGCAATATGGAGCTTTTAACAGTTGACGAAATAGTACGCAAACGTGCGTAAACGTGTTATTCTTGCTCACTTCTTCTCTCTCTTGACAACATATAGTGCTTTATGCTACAATGTATACATGGAGAAGAAAACAACAACCCCCGTTTTACGGGCAAGGGAAACCACTCGTAGGGAACTGAAAATCATAGCGGCTCTTACAGGTGAGTCAATGCTGGACGTATTAGACCGCTTAGTCAAAGCGGAATTGAAGCGAGTACAAATGAAAGGAGAAGAGATTGATGCTGCTTTGTACAAAGATTAAGCTAGAGGTGTCCCAGTCTGACGCTGCTACCTTAGAGTTTATGCAAGGCAAGTGTCGGGGTCTCTACAATTGGTGGGTCATGCGTCTTCGTGATGGGGAGACGTGGCGGTTTAACGAGTGCAAGAAAACACTTGCTGAGAGTCGAGTGCATGACTCTGAGTTAGACGATGTGTATGGAAAACTCTTAGCAGAGGTGTACTATCGCCTTGATACCAGCATGAAAGCGTTCTTTCGTCGCTGTAAAGCAGGTGAGACTCCAGGCTTTCCGAGAGTGCGCCCACGCCACAATTTCTTTACCCTCTGCTATCCTGCAATGTACTTAGAGGTGAAAGAGAACATGCTCATCTTGCCAACGGGAGGACGCGGCAAGCACAAACGGTTCCCAAATATCGTTGCTCGTTTGACAGAAGAAGCACCGCAAGACTTTGGAGAAGTGGCACTATCCAGAGATGCGAGAGGTAACTACTATGCCTCATTCACCTACAAACAAAAAGAGCAAACACCTGAACATGAAGAGGGGCAAGCAGATTACCTTGCTTTTGATTTGGGGATAAAGACGTTGGCAACAGGTGTCAATGAGCAAGGACGGGTGTATACCGTTGGTGGTTTCAAGGGACATCAATGGCACAACAAACAACTTGACAAAATCAGGTCAAAGCGCGACAAGTGCAAAAAAAAGTCACGCCGTTACATCTACTTGAGTAAGGTGTACAAGCGCGTCAGTGAGAAGAAACGCAATAAGCGAAAGGATAGTCTGCATAAAGCTTCACACTTGATAGCCCACACATTGGTTGAGAGGACTGTGATTGTGGGAGACCTTTCTCAGAGGCAAATGGTCACGAAACAGCATGTAGACCGCAATAAGCATCTGAATAGAGCGGTCTACAATGAATGGGGCTTGTACACCTTCATTGCCATGCTGAAATACAAGTGTGACCTGTATGGGAAAGAGTTGGTCTTCCTAGATGAGCAATACACTTCCAAAGACTGTTCACGATGTGGAAATAGACAGAATATGCCCTTATGGAAGAGAACGTATTGCTGTACGCATTGTGGCCTTGTCATGGACAGAGACGAAAACTCTGCCCACAACATTCTGGCAAGGTTCCTTGCTCGGCTAGAGCCATACACTCTTGAAAGAGAGTGCGATGTGTTGCAGGACTGGTGTCTTGACGTAGCAGGTACGGGGCTTGCTCAAGCAGCAGAAGTGCAATAATTAGGATTGTGGTAAACACGTTTTATCACATTTTAGAAAGCAGGACCATATTTTATGCCACATACTGTGACCCTTATTCCAGGAGATGGGACGGGACCAGAAATCACGGAGGCGACTCGCCGTGTTCTAGAGGCGACGGGCGTCAAGTTCGACTGGGATGTATGTCAGGCAGGGGTAGCGATGCAGGAAAAACGAGGTACGATCTTACCAGATGAGGTCATCGAGTCGATCAAGCGTACTCATGTCGGGCTGAAAGGGCCGATTACGACACCTGTTGGCAAAGGTTCACGTAGCGCAAATGTCACACTACGGAAGAGACTCGACCTGTACGCCAACTTACGTCCTGCGAAAACCTATCGTGGTTTGCGTTCCCGCTATGAAAATGTTGACCTCATCATTGTCCGCGAAAATACCGAAGACCTCTACGCTGGCATCGAATTTCAGCGCGGTACACCTCAGCATGAAGAGATGATCGAAACCATTGCTCATACTACTGGCATGCACCTTGACCCTAACTCTGCTATGAGTATCAAATATATCTCCGTTGCCGCCTCACGTCGCATTGTCAAGTTTGCCTTCGAGTATGCACGTACCAATAACCGTCGCAAAGTTACCGCTGTACATAAGGCCAATATCATGCGTCTCTCTGATGGTCTGTTTCTCACCATTGCCAGCGAGGTAGCCAAAGAATTTCCCGATATCCAATACGAAGATCGTATTGTTGACAATATGTGTATGCAACTTGTGCAGAAGCCCGAAGCTTACGATGTGCTGGTATTACCAAATCTGTATGGTGATATCATCTCTGATTTGTCTGCGGGCTTAATTGGCGGTCTCGGTGTCGCTCCAGGGGCGAACATCGGTAGTCAATCTGCTGTTTTTGAGCCAGTGCATGGTAGCGCGCCTAAATATGCTGGTCTGAACAAAGTAAACCCAATGGCAATGATGTTTTCAGGTGTGATGATGCTACGCCACTTAGACGAACGTGATGCCGCGCTGCGCCTCGAACGTGCCTTGACTGCGGTGATCGCTGAAGGCAAGCATGTCACCTACGATTTGAAGCCGCGCCCCGATGATCCCAGTGCTGTTGGCACCTCTCAAGTCGCCGATGCTGTAATCGCAAAACTGTAAAAATAAATACGCTTCAAGTAAATGGAGGTTTTATAGTGTGTGATGCAATCACACACTATAAAACCTCCATTTACTTGAACTAAGGCCTTTCTTTGCCGGGGCCACCACCTTTGCCGCGCCATTTGTGACGTGCCTCGATATGGCGCACCGTACCGGAGCGAGAGCGCATCATCAGCGAGGAGGTACGCGCTCCCCAGCCGAAGTATTGCACGCCATTTAACAGTTCGCCACTAGTGATGCCGGTTGCAGCGAATGAGACATCGTTGCCTTTCACTAAATCGTCGGTTCTGAAAACTTGATTGAGGTCAATGCCATCGGCCTTCATCTTCTCACGCTCGTCGTCTGTGCGCGGCCAAATCTTGCATTGAATTTCGCCGCCAATACACTTGATAGCTGCCGCCGCCAGCACCGCCTCTGGCGCACCACCAATACCCATTAGTACATCAACGCCTGCATAATCTTCTGTTGCCGCCTGGATAGCCGCCGCCACATCGCCATCAGTGATCAGACGAATACGCGCTCCGGCTTCACGCACCTGACGAATAATATTCTCATGGCGTGGACGGTCAAGGATGACAACGGTCAGGTCGTCGATATGGGCCTCACGCACACGCGCAATACGGTCTAAGTTTACCAGGAGCGGTGCGTTAATGTCGATGACGTGTTTCATCGATGGCCCAACGGCGATCTTCTCCATATAATAGACTCCCGCTGGTGCGGAATACATCGTGCTCCGTTCTGCCGTTGCCACCATCGCTAAAGCACCAGAAATGCCGAGTGCGAGCAAGCGCGTACCATCTACCGGATCGACCGCCACGTCAACCTCTGGATGTGACCCATTACCTACCTGCTCACCGACATAGAGCATGGGTGCCTGATCTTTTTCGCCCTCACCGATGACCACGATGCCATTCATATCGACACCATCCAGAGCTTGTCGCATGGCATCAACCGCCGCCTGGTCAACCATCTCTTTGTTGCCCTTGCCCATCCAGCGTCCGGCGTTGAGAGCTGCTGCCTCTGTGACACGGACGAGTTCCATACCAAGATTGCGTTCTCTCATCCCTGATTGCTCGAAACGTTCCTCTTGCTGCATTCCTTCTCTTCCTCCTCGCTCTTGCTAAATTTTGATGTTACGCGGATGTGTTCGACAATGTTCCGCCTGCATGATGGCGTGCAGATGTGTCGCTGCCGCCTCGACTTGTCCATGTCGATTGACAATAACGTACTCGAAGAGTTCGCGTTGTGCCAGTTCTTTTTGTGCCTCGGCCAGTCGTCGCGCTTGCTCATCCTCTGTCTCCGTCTGGCGATTCGTCAAACGCGCTATCTGTTCCTCTGTAGACCCTGGCATCAGAAAAATGAAAATGGCCTCCGGCACCTTGCTCCGTACTGTCGCGGCCCCCTGCACATCTATCTTGAGCAGCACATCACGCCCAATCGCAATATTCTCGCGTATCTGCTGTAATGGTTGTCCGTACCAGTTGCCATAAACATTGGCGTGTTCAAGCAGTTCGCCCTGGCCCAGCATCCGCTTGAACGTCTCCTCGCTCACAAAATAATAGGGGTTGCCATCGCTTTCGCCTTTGCGTGGTGTACGAGTTGTGACTGAGGCGACGACGTGAAAATCTACGCCGCTTTCGCGCAATTTGCCGATTACTGTGTCTTTGCCAGCACCCGATGGTGCTGAAAGCACAAAAAGAAGCCCCGGCTTGGGGGGCGTTTGTGCTACAAAGGCTTGAGGATTCTGTTGTGTTCCGGTTTCAATCTGCATCGTCTTCTTCCTGCGTTTTTGTGAGGACAGGTGTACGAATGAGCAACTCTTTGTTATACTACTGCATATCAGCGAGTATACGCCCCGTGGCTTCCATTTCTGTATCGCTCACATGTCCATCCGCGATAGAGTAAGCCGCACTGCTACAATCTCGTCTAAAAGAAACTCTTAGTATTATTGTACAACACAAGCTATTTCTCTTGCTGCACGTTCCTTGTGGGTCCCCTGGAACCGACATTTGAAAATCTCTGGATAGGAAATATATATGTATGTAGACGCTCTAACTCTTGCGGCTGTTGTTGACGAATTAGGCTTGTTGCTGAAAAATGCACGCATCGACACGATTATCCAACCTACCGAACACGCTCTTGCCCTCCAATGTTATGCTCCTGGCACTATTGAGCAAGGGGGTGCGAATCGTTGGCTTTATCTTTCTACCCACCCACAGCTTGCCCGTGTGCATATCACTGCCCGCAAACCACAAAAAGTCGCGAGCGAACCGCCAGCATTTGTGTTGCTCTTGCGTAAACACCTGGAAGGGGCGCGTATCGAATCGATCAGCCAACCGCGCTGGGAGCGTATCATTGAGATTACGACAGGCTACCGTACCGACCCCGATACTGATGAGCGTACACGCTTCCGACTCATCATCGAAATCATGGGGCGTCTGAGCAATATTATTCTCTGCGATGAAGAGGGCATGATTCTCGGCAGTATCAAGCGTGTGGGTGCGGATGTGAACCGTTATCGTACTATTGCAGCAGGTGTACGTTACGTGCCACCACCACCACAGCAACGCATGTTCGCGGGTCAAGCGTTGCCACGTCTGGAGCCAACAACTATAACAGCGGCACAATTGTCTATTGCTGCTGCAGAAGATGTAACTACAACGCTTAATGAAGCCGCACAGCCTGCTACCGAAAAACCGCGTAAGGGTCGGACAAAGGCACCAGAGCAACCGAGGCTGTGGCAACTGCTATCCAGGCATTCGCTTGGTTTGAGTGCGTTGCTGGCGAAAGAAATTGTCTATCGTACCACTGAAGACACCGAGACGACGGTGGCACAGAGCAACGAGGCCATCTGGGAAGAACTGGCCTGGAATGCACGCGACCTCACCGGACTCTATGACACACACACATGGCAGCCGCGTCTGCTTGAGCGCACAAAGCTAAGCAACGATCCAACCGCTCCGCCACAAAAACTTCTTATAGCCTTTGCCGTATACATGTTGGAACAGTACACACTGGCAACAGATGTTCATGTACGCACGTCGCCCTCTATCAATGTCATCCTTGACGACTACTACGCGCAGGCCGAGTGGTTCGATGCAATGGAGGGGGTACGTGCTCCGACCCGCAAGGTTTTACAGACACAGCGTGACCGTTGTAAGCGTAAAGCCGTGTTGCTCGAAAAAGAAATGCAGGTATCAGAAGAGGCGAATCAGTACCGTTTGTATGGCGATCTCTTACTCGCGCACCAGTATGCTGTGCAACAGGGTCAGAGCAGTGCAAAGTTACAAAACTTCTTCAATACAATCGACGGAGAAGAGAACACACTTGTCACTGTGCCGCTTGACCCGCGTTTCGACGCTATCGGCAACTCGAACCGCTACTTCACGAAGTACCGCAAGCTGCGCCGCGCTTTGACACTCGTGCCAGAGCAGATCGAGCAGAACGCCGCCGAACTAGCCACGATAGAACAGTTGCTTGCCGACCTCGCGCTTGCCGAGACGCCACAGGAGGTAGTGCTGGTCAATGCCGAGGTGCAGGCGTTGGGTTACATACGCGGCAAAAATATTGTGTTGGATAAACGCGCACAGAAAGCCGCTAAAAAAGCTAAAAGTGGTAACAAGCAAGGGAAGGCGAAAGCATCAGGTCCCGGTGGTGGTATGCCTCTGCACGTGCAGAGTCGTGACGGCTTCACCATCCTGATTGGCAAGAACAGTCGCCAGAACGAAGAGGTGACATTTCGGCAGGCCACCTCCAACGATATGTGGCTTCATGCACGTAACATCCCCGGCTCTCACGTTATCATCAAAGCCGCCGGACGCGACATACCACGTAGTACTATTGAACAGGCTGCCAGCCTTGCTGCGTATTACAGTCAGGCACGTGGTAGCACTCATGTTCCTATCGACTACACGCTACAAAAACACGTCAAGCATATGAAAGGCGGTGGTCCCGGTATGGTCACGTATGAGCGCGAACGCACGATAGAGGCGGAACCAGAAAATGCTGTGGTGTTGGTGAAATAAGAATTTGGAAATGTGGGCATCTGCAAGAGGAATGCCTATGTATGCGGGCGCCCTGGCTTTGGCTGAAATAGTTATCCCCTCTCACGAGACGAGCCAATGCCCATCTCTTCACGGTACTTTGTCACTGTGCGGCGAGCCAGCGGCATCCCTTGTGCCGTGAGCAGACGGGCAAGCTCGTCGTCGCTCAGGCGATGTTTAGGATTCTCGGACTGGATGAGTTCGCGCAAAACGTCCTTGATGCTCAGCGAGCCATCGAAGAAGTCAGAGAGCGGGATGAGGCGGCCATTTGGCAACAGAGCATATTTATTCGCGGTGGCTCTGCTCACAGTGCCTTCGTCCAAACCCAGGCGTGTCGCGACCTCGGCGCGTGTCAGTGGGCGTAGGTAGCGCACACCGCGCTCTAAGAAGTCGCGCTGGTATTCCACAACAAGTTCCATGACGCGATGTAGGGTGCGCCAGCGTCGATGCACGCAATCGACGAAGAACTTGGCGCGGTCTCCTTGCGAATGCATGTACTTGTGAACCTCGTTGTGAACCTGTGTCTCGCTGCCAGTGGTATCGACATAGCGTGTCTCGACGCGAAAACGGTAGCGTTTCTCTTCGATCAGTTCGATCTCACAGCCATTATCGCTGGCACGAATAACTACATCGGGCCGTACATACGTTGCGCCACTGGCAACCTGTGCATACTTGCTGTCATCGCGGTAAATGTGCGCTGGATAGGGATGCAGCATGGTACGAACGTAAATACCGGCCTGGCGTACCTCTTGTTCCGGTCGCTTCAGCTCGCGTGCAATTTCGTGAAGCTGGTTGCGTCCAAGTGTATCGAGATACTTATCAATCAGGATATGGGCGAGTGGGTGCGGTTGTTCCTGTTCGCTAAGTGCGTTAAGTTGAATGAGCAGACATTCGCGCAAGTTTCTTGCACCGATACCAAGCGGTTCTAGCGTTTGTAGCTGCTGTAACACGTATTCGACGCGTTGCACCGACACATGCAAATGGTCTGCGATCTCTTGTATGCTGATTTCAAGATAACCGCGCTCGTTGAGGTTGCCCACCAGTTGTTCCGCGATCAGCACATCATCAGGCGAAACCAGTGCCTCTAGTTGTTGCAGCAGCGTCTCCGCGAGCGTCTCACCTGTAGAAATACGCGCCATTGGGTCGTAATCGTCGTCGCTATCGACCTCTGCGAAGCCGTAGTTGTCGATATCGTAGAATGTTTGTTGATGATAGTCCCATTGCGGCTCGGCGTTGTCGTAGGAAGTAAATACCTCACTCACCTTCGAGGTTGGTTGTACCACCTGTCCACAGGCAAGACAGGCCGAACCATACATGCGTGTGCCACAGAGAAGACACACACGTTGCTCTGTCACTTCTATGGCAGGATTATCTATCTGTTCCTGGTTGATGGCTCGCTCTAATTCGTCTGAGGAGAGATGTAGAATGGTGCTGGAGGTAATGAGTCGTGTACTCACGCGTAAAGTCTGTTCTGGCCTCGCTGCTGGTCGTTGTTCTTGTCGCATATCTTCTACCCCACCTTTCTTCCTGTGTATGCCACGTTGCTATGAGAAACGCAAACGGCACTCTCTATGCGGGTGCTGTATCTAGCCAACCCCGGCTCTCTAATGCATTCCGGGCCGCCTCTTGTTCGGCTTTTTGTTTGTTGCGTCCCTGCCCACGTCCTGCTATCGCGTCACCTAACATCACCTCGACGGTAAACGTGCTGTTATGTGATGGCCCTTCCTGACCCACAAGACGGTACGAAGGAGTGATATTTTCCTGTGCCTGTGCCAATTCCTGGAAGAGCGATTTGTTATCCTTGAACGTCCTCTTGTTGACGATGGTATTGGCGATAGGTTCCAATTTCGGTAGCAGAAACTCTTGCACGCGCTCAAGCCCCTGGTCAAGAAAAATTGCTCCCAGTATCGCCTCGAACGCCGAAGCGAGGACACGCGGACTCTCTTTCGTGCCCTGCTCGCCCTTGCCCATGCGTAGGTGGTCGCCGATGGCAAGCTCGCGTGCAAAGCCTGCAAGCGTTCCCTCGCGGATCAACGCGACACGTACATCGCTTAGCTCTCCCTCTGTAAGTGTGGGATAGGTACGATACAGAAAATTGGCACTAATGAGACCGAGAATAGAGTCGCCCAAAAACTCCATACGCTCATTCGTTGCCAGTGCTGCCCCCGGCATCTCATACACAAAGGAGCGATGTGTCAGGGCAAGGCGTAACAGCGAGGCGTCCCGGAAATGGATACCCAGGACCTCCTCGAACTCTTTAGACATGTTTCTCTATACCTCAAAACTGTTGTAATAATCTGTGCCGATATTGTAGCGCGTTTTGGCTTGGACCGCAAATACTAGACGTTAGCATCGAGTTATGGTAATCTTACACGGTGGATGGGAGGAAGACAGGCAATCGCGGACACACGTGTCCGAGGAAAGTCCGAACTCCAGAGAGCAGAATGCTGGTTAACGGCCAGTGAGGGCGACCTCAAGGAAAGTGCCACAGAAACATACCGCCCGACAGACGCAACTCCGATAGGTAACTCTTGTGATACTAGTCGGTACTTAGCGGTCGGGTAAGGGCGAAAGGGTGAGGTAAGAGCTTACCAGCAACCGGGTGATCGGTTGGCTAGGCAAACCCCATTCGGAGCAAGACCAAACAGAAGGGATAGCATGTCCGCAAGGGTGTGCTTGCAGATTGCTCGTTTGTGAACCTTCGGGTTGGTTGCTTGAGGCGTTGAGCAATCAACGTCCTAGATAGATGATTGCCGCCTGTAGTGTCGAGAGGCATTATGGGTACAGGATTCGGCTTACGGCTTCCTCAAATCCACTCCACACACATAAAATTATGGTAGAGCACAGGCATGGCAGGGCTTGTCCCTGCCATGTTAAATATAAAAAGGGACAGAACGTAACATTCGTTCTGCCCCCTATTTTCAAACAAGCAATGACTATCATTGCTCATAGTAGCTATCTTTTGATGCGATCATGCTCGATGAGCCAGCGCACGAAATCGAGTCGGCGGCTCTCGGCGACGATCTCACGGTATTCGGTCTGCTCTGAAACGTGATCCTTCATATGAATTAGCCTTTCAGCTTCGTCATCGGAGAATCCCATTGCGAGCAGTTGCTCAAGGTTTGAACCTTCAGTTGCATAAAATGATTCTGGCATGAGTTCTTGCTCCCTGCATATTAACTTAACAAACTACGGGAACGTGATGAGTTTTACAGACCTTCATTAGTCATAAACTTATATACGTCGAAAACCTCCTCCTAGATACAACATTCTTATTAGACATAAAATTTCAGGAAAGTGGGGCAAAATATATTTGCACCCTCTGCACATCTGCACTATACTAGGCTCAGAATACAAAATGATCTCTTATTATATACGGAGTTATTATGTTTGGTCTCTCACTTGCCTGGCCCTGGAATCCAGGTGTAATAGTATTTTTGTTGCTTTTGGTGGCACTCTATCTATTGGGTCTACGACAGGCACGTAAGCATCCTGTATCGGTTGAGGATGGCGGCGTCGAACGACATCACATGGTCGCATTTTTCTCAGCCATTGTCGTGATGGCTCTGCTGTTGCTAACACCCATTGACACTATCGCGAGAACACAACTCTTCTCGGTGCATATGGCGCGATTGGTGTTACTGGTCACGTTGTGTGCCCCACTGATCTTGTATGGCAGTCCGGCAGCTCTGGTTCGCCCATTTGTGCAGTTGCCTGCTGTCGGTTTCATCATTCGTCTGCTCACACGTCCGCTTGTGGCCTCGCTACTCTTCAACCTGCTCTTCTTATTATGGCACGCGCCACGTATCTTACATGCTACATTTGACAATACCGCGCTGTACCACACACTGGTCTTGAGCATCTTTGTGGCCTCGCTACTCAACTGGTGGCCCTTGCTCGGCTCTGTACGCGAACTACGCCCCATAAGCTATCCGATCCAGATGCTCTACGCCTTTTTCGATGGGCAGCCCGTCGATATCTTCGCCTTCATCCTCGTCTTTACTGGCGTCACCGTCTACCCGTACTATGCCGTGCCCGCGCAACTTGGCCTCTCCACCTTCGCTGATCAAGCCATTGGTGGTGCGCTCCTGCTTGTCCCTGGCCTCGTCGATCTCGTCGTCATGACGCCACTCTTCTTCCGTTGGCTTAGTCAGATCGAAAACCAGACAAAAAGGGCTGACCAGGAACGCCAGGAAGAGTACGAGATGGAATATGAAGAGTATTCAGAAGACGAAGTTGAAGCGTAATCGGCTAGCCGATTACGCTTCAACTTCGTCTTCTGAATACTTATTTACTCTGACCACGCACAGCGCATTCGTAACGCCTCTTTCAGGCGCTTCTCGTACATGCTGCGGGGAATTTCGGTGACGCCGAGTGTGGCAAGATGCGATGTGAGAAATTGTGTGTCGTGTAGCACATAGCGACGTTTCTTGAGGTGTTCGACGAGGGCGACGAGGCAGACCTTCGAGGCGTCGGTGGCACGCGAAAACATGCTCTCGCCCATGAACGCTGCCCCTATCGAGACGCCGTAGAGACCGCCGACCAGCTTATCATTGTGCCATGCCTCGACACTATGCGCCATACCAGCGCGATGCAAGAAAGTGTATGTTTTGATGAACTCCTCACTAATCCACGTGCTATCGTCATCGTTGCGTTCAGCACAACAACGCATCACGCCCTCGAAATTGGTATCTATTCGCACCTCGTAGATACCTTTATTGATCGTTGCACGTAGCGAATGTGACACATGTAGGTTGTTATGTTCAAGGATGGCGCGTGGGTCGGGCGCATACCAGCGCAACCTTCCCCACTGATCCGCCATAGGGAAGACGCCTTGCGCGTAGGCTTGAATGACTAATGTTGGATCGAGCGGTTCGGGTGCTATCTTTGCCATAAGTCGGTTACACTTGCTTTTGTTTTACAATCGGGTAGTACGTACACATTGTTAAGAGAATTGCATAACTTCGTTCCTATAATACCATAGGTGGAGAAAAATATGAACCATGATTTTACGAACGCCTTATCTCCAGGCAATTGGACGAGCCATATCATGCTATAATCTTCTATGAGGACCAGGGCACCCGCAAGGGGATGCCCCTCCCATAGAACGCGTTTACACATTCATCTCCGTGTATGGGAGGGGCATCCCCTTGCGGGTGCCCTGGTTATTTCGTGAAAAATCAGAGAGGGAGAGACGAGCGTGAAAAGATGGAGTGTAGCCCTTCTAAGTGCATGTGTGCTAGGGATACTTGCCCTACTCTTCTGGGAATTTGAGTATCAGCACATCAGCCTGTTACTCTGGTTACTTGTTGCCATAGCCCTGCTGTGGTGTTGTGCATGGGTAACTATCTCGCTGCGTGTGACCCCGTATACACAGCAAAGACGCACGGCTACCCCTACTCATAGGCGTCGTCCGGGTAGAGGTGGGATTATATCGCTGGGTATCGCACTCGTACTGATGGTTATCGGTGTAATCTTTTGGCGACTAGGATACGAGAACACAGGCCAACTCATTGGGTTTCTCGTGATAGTGGCGTTGCTCTGGGGTTGCATCCAAATCTCACTTCTCCTGCGACCCTCACATCGCACTCGAACACGTCCCCGTCAATCCTACGATGAGCCACTCTTCCCCGGTACCTCGCTCCGCAGCGGCTTTTATAACGAGGGCAATGAAAAGGTCTGGGATGGTAACGACAGCTTGCCGCGATATTAGTACAACAAAATAGAATTTATTGAACGAAATATCTGTAGGGGCCTTTATTCATAACGCCCTATGAGCATTACGCTAGTTGGCAGGAATTGAGGAACGTGTCCAATAGATATGGGCAAATGGTCAATGGGTACGAGGATTGAAGGACGTGATGCACCACAGTTAATCGTGCTAGACCAGTTCGAGAACCTGCTCAACCTTGATACAGGCGAAGCACTTACACCTGAAACGGGCGAACTGCTCGACGCCCTCAATAGCCGCGCACTTTTATCACGTATCCTGCTCACCAGTCGCCCGCGCCCAAAAGGAATACGTGCAACTGCCGCTGGTAGCTTGTATGTCTATCCCGTCGATGGCTTGACACTCGACGAAGGGCAGGCACTACTCGTCAATCAAGGCGTCAAAGGCACGCAAGAGGAGCTACAACAGGCCGTCGAGCGTTGCAAAGGGCATAGCCTTTCACTATCCCTATTAGCTTCGCTGCTTGACGAAAACAGACTTAGCCTCTCCACCCTACTCAAAGACCCGAACTACACGCAACTATGGGATGACGACATCGCCACAAACCTGCTCGACAAAATTTACAAAGAACGCCTCAACGACGAGCAGCGCGAACTCATTCAAGCTTACTCGATCTACCGCGAACCAGTCCCGCAAGAGGCCATCCTACCGCTCCTGAGCGACAATACCAAAGCACACCTCAACTCACTCCTACGAACCCTACAGGCACAACAACTCGTGCAAACCGTCGAAGGAGGCCACCGCCAACTCCATACCATCGTCACCACCTACGCCCAACATCACGACGAACAATTTAACAAAGATGGCATGCAGAAGAGTCATTGCTGTATTATAGGCAGGCTTTAGATATTAAGAGAGAAATAGGAGATCGAGAGGGAGAAGGGACAACATTGTATAATATAGGACTTGTTTATTATGGAGAGAATCTTTATGTTGTTGCTCTCAGTTTTTTTATTCTTGCACAGCGTATTTTTGTGGAGGTACAAAGCCCTGATAGTGGTAGAGTACAGGAATGGATAGACGGTTTACGGCGAGAAATTGGTGACGAACGATTTGCCGATTTGCTGAAGGATGTTGAGCCACAGGCGCAGCAGATTGTGGATAAGGCATTGCGCGAATTGGAATGATAGCGCAGTTTGGGAATGTGATGGGACGATTGTTTATGGTTGTGGGCGTTGTGGGTGGGTACGAGGGCGTCATAGAATGAGGCCCGTACACCGTTCTTATATGGCCTTCAAAGAATCGTGTGGAGGTTGAGGAATGCATGTAGGGGCCATAATTCATTACGCCCTGTGAGCAACACACCATGTTAGCGAGAGTTGAGGAATGTGTTCAATCCTTGCTCACTTGGTCGATTGGCACGAGGGCGTAATGAATTATGGCCCCTACATTTGTTCGTTTTCATAAACGGAACCTATTGTGTGAGATTATTTTTCCTACGTGCAAACCACTTTAAATACCGTGCCGCACCTGGCTTCATGCCCTTAATCATATCCAAATCATCGGCACTCAACGGTTTTATGAGTAGCAACAGGCCGAAGCATAGCACCAGGAATATCACGCCGGACATGCCGAACAATATTCTATTCGTTGGGTGCCACACGATTCCTGGCAATGCGGCGAGAGTGAGGGCGAGCAGGAAGCGCATGGTGAAGCCGATAGGGTATTTGTTGGGCAGGTCACGCCAGAGGAAGGCGAGGAGGAGGACACCTGTCAGGGCTTTGGCGATGCCGTCGGCGACTAAGGCTCCGGCTGGACCGTAGTGCGGGATGAGCAGGATGCCGAAGCCAATGACGGCGACCAGCCCGATCCATTGCCCAAGCACAACGAGGCGCGCTTTGTTCAGTACGTAGAGCGTGGATTGGTGAATGGTGGTGCCGAGTACGCGCACAATAAGGTTGAAGAATAGGAATATCGCGAGCAATGGTCCCACAGGTGCGAACGCTTTAGGGTAGAGGACCGTGACGATGTTTTGCGCGTTGAAGAGGCAGAACACTAGTCCAGGTGCCGCTAGCAGTGTCTCCACCTTGATTAGTACCTCCCACGAACGGCCTAAGCGTTGATAGTTGCGACCGATTGCGGCAGCAGCCAGTGCAGAGCCACCTACACCACCAAAGCCCGCGACGAGTAGCGCGTTCGCCGAGTCCGCAAGCTGGAACGAGAGGTTGAAGAAGCCACGTAGGGTCAGCGAGACCGCGAAATAACCGAGCAGGATAATTGACGCCTGTTTGAGTAACGCCCCATTGACAAGATTGGTTAGCCATGCTGAAATGCCGAGCTTTACCACAGGGGCTACAGGCTGCTTATAGGTATTCTTACCGCGTGCCAGCACCGTTGGTGCCAGCCAGAGCGCGAACGAGGCCGCGTTGAGCAGACCTACAATGGCGAGCATCCACAGGATACCGTCGATACCCCAGCCGAGTTGTAGCACAATAAAACCGACGCCCAGTAGCACACATTGTGTCACGCTCCCGATGACCAGCACCGCCGACATCCGCATATATGACGCGCACACTGCTGTCAGTAGACTGCCAACGCTGCTACCCAATACGTAGAGAGCGATAGGGAACATACGCGCCAACAACTGCTGGTCACGCAACCCGTTCGCCACGTCAACCGCACCTTGAATTGGGATGAGCGCGATACCGTTGGCTAAGAGTGGTAGGCTAAAGAGCAGAATAAGAGTGCAGACAATCAACATTATGATACGTAACCCTAGCAGACGCCGTATCAACAGACCAGCGGCAGCCCTGCCGTGTTCCGCGAAGACACGTGGGATATAGGTCGTGATAGCATCTTCAAAGCCAAAGGCAACGATATACAGCAGAGTGTTATAGGCCGTGAGAATGACCGCGAGAACGCCATATTGCTCCGTCGAGACCTTGTGCGTAATCAGCGTCATCAGCACGAACCACGATATGAAGAACCATAGCCCATAAATCTGGTTGTAGATGTAGCTTTTGGGTGAGTTCGCAAGAAGACCCTGCGCCCCCACCTCTCCTGGTATCAGCTCCGCCTCGGTACCCACTAAGGCTCCGGGGAGAGACGAATTTGGCACGTCGGAAAATGGAGGCTGTTGCCCCTGTAGTATATTGTCGTTTGTACTATTTGTTTCGGAAATTTCTTTATCGGTCTGCATTTTTCTCGTTTTCGTAATATCTACTACCAGCCCTTCGTCTCCACCCAGGCGTATCAATCGTAATGGACGCAGCATCGTTTTAGGCATATTTGTTATTCATCATTCTACACGTTCCCGTAATTCTTTGCTGGAATGTAACCCATTCGGGGGGTAATGTTATTTCCATTTCAAGAGAGAACGTGCCAGCCAGCCAATCGCGCCGAGGGCGGCGAACAGTTCCAGCACACTCACGTTCGCGGTCACATGGTCGGTCGATACTAAATAAAACGCCCCGACTCTAAATGTTGCGGCAACGACGAAGAGGCCAAGACCAATCCATGCAGGGAGCGTGGCAAAGAGGAGGGCACGCTGCCAATTACGGCATAGTAGCCCGATGAGCGTTGGCATAAGGTACATCAACAGCGTAATTATTGGTGCTATTGTCGGGGGAAATGGGCCGTCGAGGGCGGCACTACTTGAACCTGCGAGAATGCGCGTCCATAACTGTGCCGGAACGAGGGCGAGCGTTACCAGGAGCGTCTCGACTACAATCAGGATGTAGAGCAACACATTCCACTTTCTATCCTGTGGTGATGGTGTCGTATCAGAACTAAGCATCATAATCCTCGTTATACATCCTGTCTTTTTAGTTTGTTGTCGGAAGAGTAAGCTGACCCATTTGGTATTTCATCATTAGTATACGCCGTACCGAATCATCTATCCGTTGTTGGCTAATCTGCCCATCATTCATCGCCTGCTTGATACCCTGAATCATCGTGGCTACATCCGAAGGGGTGCTTGCGCCCATTAACAGGTCACAGCCAGCTTCGACCGAGAGAGCCGCCGCTTGCGACTCGCTATAGCCAGCGGAGATACTTTCCATCGTCAGGCTATCCGTCATAATTACGCCCTGAAAGCCCAACTGGTTGCGAAGAATGCCCGTCACTACCTTGTTGGAGAGGGAAGAGGGCCTCGTGTTGTCCACCGCCTCTACCAGTTCGTGCGTGACCATGACGGCGTGAACGGTGTTGCCCTGCTGAATCAGGTCGCGGTACGGCGCCCAATCGATCTGCTGTAAATCACCTTGTGAGCGTGTGAGTTGCGGTATGCCGACGTGTGGGTCAACGCCGACATCGCCCAACCCTGGAAAATGCTTGAGCGTGCCGATGACTTTGCCGCTCTTCTGCAAACCATCGAGGTAGGCACTCGCCATCTTTGTCACAATATCGGCATTGTTGCCGTAGGTTCGGTGGTCGATATACAGTTCCGAGCTATAGTTGTTGCTTACATCGACAACGGGGGCGAGATTAAGGTTGATACCGTAATAGGAAAGGTCCTTCGCATCCTGCATGCCAGCCTGTCTTGCCACATCGGGATTGCTCGATGCGCCAATCGTTGCCTCAGATGGTCGCGGTCCATCCAGCGCATTCAGGCGGTCAACCGTTCCACCCTCCTGGTCAATAGCGACCGCGAGTGGGATGGGACTATCGGCCTGCATTTGCTGAATCAAGCCTTTAAGTTGGTCCTTGCTGACAATATTCTGGTTCGCAGCGAAGATGAGAACGGACCCAACGTTGTATTGCTTCACCATCGCAGTTAAGTCGAGCGAATATGAAGAGCCAAGAAATTGTACAATCATCATCTGCCCCAACTTCTGGTCGAGCGACATTCTCTGTACAATCATGTTGACGTACTCTTGTGACGTCAGTTTATGCGTTGGTTGAGCCGTTGAGCCAGGCTTCAATGGATGTTGTCTGCCAATTCCTAAAAGATTGCCATTGCCCATACTGGCAGGTCCACCAAGCACATACGCCCATCCCTGCGGACCAGCAAATTGAGTTGGGCCAATATTGAGTGAATGGAACACAAATATACTGAGGAGGGCAATAAACAAAATTGCATACTTCTTCGTAATATGTTTTGTAGGTGGATGTTGTAACGATTGTTGTGGCAAGTGTGCTGTAGGAACTACCGTTGGGTCCTGTACAACGCTCTGTATTTCAACGGTCTCGATTGCTGCAATATAACCTGTGTATGAAAGGAAAGTAGGAATGCTGACCTTTTTCATGTGCGTGTCTGCTAACCGTGATGCCTCTTGGATAGAGGCGGTGTTCATGGAAGTAGCAGCCTTGACCTGTTCTCGCTCTATGCGCTCCGTCTCAACTGTATTGGTTGCCTCGATGAGCTTCTGGGCGACCGTACTTACTGGAGAAACATTTTTTATTGCGCGTCTTTTCTGCGTTATACTTTGTTCATCATCGTCGCGTTGTTGCTCTTCAGATGACCAGTTGCTGGTCAACTTCATAGATGTGGACCCTTTCACAGCAATAGAGGTACAATACGGTATTATAAAAAATTATAAGAGAGAAAAGAAATAGTGTATATATGCTTATAAATAAGAACGTCTTTTATGCATGAGTTGTAAAACGGTAGAGTAGTGATACTCTCTAGCTCGTTATACAAATATCCAATTTCAAGTAAAACATAATTTACGTAAAAATGCTATGAACTACGTCACACGTAAGGAAATTGCAAGGTGTGTTGCTGGTACAAATTTTCAATAACTCCTTGTTCAGATCGCGCGAGTGCGCTATACTGTATCCTACTATTCAAAGAGAGGGAGTGAACGTATGAGACAGGTGCAGCAACAGCAGCCTATACTACCGACCGTTGTGCAACGTGGCGTTACGTCTTCGCCATCGCGCCTTCCCGTTGCGCTTGTGCTTGCTCTCGCCGGAACATTGCTGCTGACACTGCTCGAAGCCGCTCTTACTGTCCTTATCAATCCCTTGCATCTCGCAGGCTTGCTAGCTGCTGTGACGCGCACACCGCTGGTATTCATCATACCCGGAATTGAATTCGCACTGCTCGTTGTTGTTGTTGTCTTCGGCTCAATGCCACTGGCAATCTATCGTTACCTGCACGATGTACGCGCAGCACAGGAGCAATATAAACAATTATACACGCCCCTCACAGCCTTGACGAACATTCGGCAGACGCCGGATGTGACCGCACGGCGCACGACGGGGCCTGTGATCGAAGAACGCATCGCTATTCTTGACCTTGTACAGCAGCAAGACACTGACCAGCTTATTCTCGGCGTCCCTGGTGCTGGCAAAACGACGGCCCTTCGGGTCTATCAGTATTTGGCATCCGAACATCCCTGGGACCTCCTGTTCACACGCAAACGTGTGCCGATATACATACCGATGAAGAACTATAGTCTCTTCCTCAAAACATATCTACCACCTACATCTGAAGACGATCCAATCGAGGCAATCGTCGCGGAATCACCACTGAACCTGCTGGATTTTCTCGCTGAAAGCGACTTGCCAGGAATAAAGCGTCTGCGACCATACCTGCCGCAACTCTGGCAGCAGGGACGGCTCTTGCTGCTCTGTGATGGTCTGAATGAGCTTGATAACAACTATCTTGCGCTGGTGAGTTCCGAGCTTGTACATCTCATGCAAGATACTCAGAATAGACTCGTGATGACGTGTCGCGAGGTGGACTATCGTGAGCAGCCCGACCTCATTGATCTGGTGAACAAAGGGCAAGCCTCGCGTGCTACCGTCTATCCATTGCAAACCGACCAGATCAATGAATTTGTCGAACGTTATGTGGAGCGGCAGGACAACCACTGGCGACATACCGCAGGGCAGATTATGCAGGTGATCGACCGTAGCCGCCTGCGCTATCACTGCACCAATCCAATGATGCTTTTTACGCTCATGGGTATTATCGACAAGATTGGCGTCGAGCGCGGCAAACAGATTGATACACGTGGTCGCCTATTGCGCGAGTCCGTCAAACAGTTAATTATTCGTGAGCAAGCGCAACCACGCTGGAATAAGGCCGCGCCAGCAGAGCAAGATGTCGTGCGCTTCCTCAGCGAAGTCGCCTGTGCTGCACGTTGGGCGAATGACCGCAATGCCATTCAGCTTCGTGTCTCGACACCGACTGGTGAAGATATACGTGTTGGTGCCAGCCTTGACGAGCTAGCCGACGAGCTGCGTTTCTGGCTCGACGAGCATCCTCCAGAAAGTCCTTTCGATGGTGGTGACGAGCTAGTATTCGAGCCTTACGACGACCTGCCACAACTGCTACAATTTGCGCTCAGTGCCGACCTGATTGAGATGAGTCCCAGCGGTGTGTTGAGCTTTCGCCACGAACTCATCGCCGAATACTTTGTCGCCGAATATTTCTATAGCGTCGATAGTATGCAGCGACCATCGCCGTTGCCCATTCGCCTTGACCTGCTAGAGAATGTCGGACGGTGGAGCGAGTCCGTCGCGATCTGGGCTGGCCTGCTCGATCAACCACTTGCGCTGGCCGAACGCTTTGGTGAACTTGGGCGTAGCAATCCCGCGTATGTGCTACAATCGCTCGCGCTCGGTCTTGTCTGCGTCGGCGTGCTGTGGACACCACCACAGGCCGAAGTGCAGCGCTCCATTGTGCTACCACCGCGCATTGCAGAGTCGCTTGCTCTCGCGGTACGTAACAAGGCGGCCCGCGAAGAGCTTGCAAGCATCTTCACACGTTGCGCCGAAGAGGGTGGGCAAGAGGTCTACCGTTCGCTACTACCGCTCATCATGGTGGATGGTGTCGATGATCTGCTGATCCTGCTGGACCAATCAATTGTGCCTGAACTACTTTTCACGCAACTACAAGATACCGTTGATAATATCGCATATGAGGCGCAGGTGAAACGCCTGACACAGGTACTTGGACGCTTTGGTAGTATTGTCGTGTCGCATGCTGCGGAATTGAGCCAGCCCATGTCGGAGCGCACAACACGCCTCCGCGCAGCTGCCATCAACATTCTTGGCGGTACAGTGGATTCTCGTGCCGTAGAGCCGTTGCTGGCACGCATCAGCGATGCCGAACCCTTTATTGTGTCGCGCGCCGCCAGTGCCCTTGTACGCCTCGGACCAGAACTTACTCTGACGCGTCTGCTACAAGAGCTGGAGAATCGCCAACCTGGACCATTCACCAAACGTGTGCATCAGGCCATGCTCACCATCCTTGAACGCTTTCTCAATGAGCGCGATGCGGCACGCCAGACGACGATTGCCCAATACCAACGCATCCTGGAAAGCGTGGTGCCTGTGTTGTCCTCGAACTATCAGGGGGAACCAGAGGTGCAGCAACAGGCAATGGCTTTACTGGCCCAACAAGCGCAGGCGGCAAATACGCTGTATGTTGGGAGCGGTAATCGTGCCGAGCGTGTCGTTGAAGGGCTTGTACGTTTGCTGGCATCGCCGAACGATATGGCAGTCCAAAACGCTATTTTGACACTGCAAGAAACTGGCTTTGTTGCGACGCCACGCCTGCTAGAGGTCGCGTTACAAGCTCCACAGGAGCCTGTGCGTATTTGTGCCCTTGATATTCTGACGACGATCCGCGATCCGCGTGCTTTGTCTGGCATTGTGCAACTCCTAGAAGAAACTTCGCCAGTGCTACAACAACACACCGTCGATGCTCTGCTTGCCTATGCACCGGAGAGCATTCCAGAGCTAATTCATGTTGTTTTGACGAATCCCAGCGAACTGATTGCCGAGAAAGCATCACAAATTCTCATCACCATCGGCGATGTGGTCGTAATGCCTATCACAGAGGCTCTCATGCCTGTGGTGCCAGAGCGTACCCGCCTACTCGTTTATGTGCTTGAGCGTCTTCGCGATGGACGCTCTGTAGCCGCACTGATGGATTTGTTGCAAGAGCAACACTTAGAGCCACTGCTTATTATTGCGATTGTACGTGCGTTGAGTAGATTCCCAGAGCAGCGTGTCGTGTCTGCTGTAATGATTGTTCTCTCTGACCCACGTCCGCAGGTGTACGAAGAGGCTATTACGGCTCTTAGTCAGCTCCATGAGGTTGCGCTACCGAATCTTGTTGCTGCCTTGAATGTGCCCCAGGAGAATGCCACCGTCCAACGTGTGCAACGCGCACTGCTTGGAATGGTGCCTTTTCCTGCCGACGCGCTTATTGACATGTTGCAATACTGCAACGATGCACAGGCATATCGCATCTTAGAGGTGTTCAGGAGACAGGGAGTGGAGGCGGCTCAAGGCTTAGTACGCAATCTGCTCCATCGGAATGAGCGTGTACGGACCTATGTGCAGCAGACGCTGAACGAACTACCCGGAGCGATTGTAGTTCCTGCCTTGTTGGAAGCACTCAATCAACCTGCCCTGTTACGCGTAGTCAAAACTCTCCTGCTCAACTATCCAGATGCAGCTATTACTCCGCTTGTAGAGTTATTGGGCGAGCCAGAACGAGCCGATGCAGCCGCGAGTATTCTTCCACAGTTCGGTCCACTCATTCTTAGACCGCTGTTATCGGGTCTGGACGATGCACGCGCAATGGCACGCGAGCGCGCGGAGAACATCGTCGTCGAGTTGGTATTACAGAGTGAAGATGAGCAAGTCATTCTGCGTGACCTTGTGCATTTGTTCGCACCTACACCGCCACCGAGAGCGCATGAGTTCCTCCTGGAGGTACTAACAAACGAACTTGCCACCATGAGTATGCCTGCTCTTTTAGAGGGCCTGGAAGATGTCCATTTGATGAACGATTCCGCTAAAGCACTCGTTCGTCTTGCCAACAAGGGACCACAGCATAAAACCGTCCTCGATAGTTTGCTAGAAGCGTTATACGTCGATGAACGCAGGCGTGGCGCAGAGACGGCACTGATCAGTATTGGTGCATCTGCAGTGCCAGGGGTTGGTGAGTTGATTGTGGACCCTGATACACATGTAGCGCGTTCAGCGAAACATATCTTAGGGAAAATTGGCGTGCCAGCACTTGCTCTTGTGTGGCAGTCCATCAATGAGAAGGATAGCCCGGAGCGGCGTAACGCAGCATTAGAGATTTTCCAGAGCATGTCAACCAGCGTGATTAAAGACGAACTGGTTATACTGCTTGGGAGCGACAAGTCAGAGGATGTGGCGATGGCAGTGGCTTTGCTACTGGAACGTATGCGTGATGAAGCGGTACGACACTATGCCGACCGTGAGATGGTGCCGGAAATGCTGTCTTACGTTCAATCGCACGACACTCTTGATGCAGAGCGCACAAACCAACGTATCATGGCATTGCTGCTCTTGCTGGGCGAAAAAACCGTACTCGACCATATTCTTGAAGCGTTGGACGACAATCCAACGCACAAAAAGCATCTCGTCTATATGATGCTCTTATTTGGCTCACAGGCGTATGATACCTTGCTAGAGGCGTTCAATGATCCTGACATAACATTGGAGCTACGTGCAGACCTTGCGTCTATTCTTGGCATGATTGGCACGCCCGACGAAATTACCGAATACGCGAAAAATCTCAGTTCTTATGGTCTCTCATCTTCGCGTACCAGCGTCTTGTTCCCAAAACAACTTGTACTCTCACATCGCGCCCTTGGTGGCCTGCTTGCGGGAGGACAGTGGGACGAGCGCAAGATACGCGAGCTACGAGACGCCAGCCAGGAGGGAAGCTCTGCACGTGAACTCTTCAATGAACTGCTGGGCTGGCGTTATGAGCCACAATTGACTCAACTGCAAAACCAGTTACAAACTGACCGCGAAACACATCGTGGAGAGGTGTTGACGCTCACAGGACGTATTGTCACAGATCAGGAAAAGATACGTACCCTCGAAGAGAGCCTGGAACAGATCAAACGCGAACATGGTGTACGTGGTGATGAATTGAACCAGACCGCCAAAGAGAAGGACGCCATACGTGCGAATCTCGATAAAATAACAAGAGATAATAATGAACTTTCACAAAGGGTAGATCGCCTGCAGCGCGAGAAACAGGCATTGCAAGATGAGAATAATCAACTTTCAAATAGATTAAATCTCTCGAATACACCGTGAATGATGGAAAAGAAACTATGACGATAGAGCGATATCAGCGACAACGGCCCATCGGTAAAGGTCCTATGAGCGTTGTATGGTTGGCACGCGACACGAATACGCAAGATGAGGTCGCGCTAAAAATTATGACGGCGATCAAGGAAGACGACCGTCGCAATCTCAAAGCCAACGAACGTTTTACACGCGAGATAGAGATCGCGCGAAGTCTGCAACATCCCCACATTTTACCAGTGCTTGACTCAGGTACCACGATGTACAATGGACGCTCTGTACCATTCCTTGTCTCGCCATTTATTGCCGATGGTTCGCTTGTCGATGTGATCGAATCATCGCCTTCGTGGGAACATTGGTCACTGCAACAGATCGCGGACGCCATTCAGCAGGCGGCGGATAGCCTGTGGTATCTGCACACACGCATACCACGCATCATCCATGAGGATGTGAAGCCTGCGAATTTCCTTGTGCGTTCGATTCAAACTCCGCAACGTGCGTACCATCTCTACCTCTCCGATTTTGGCATTTCGCGCTGGCAAAAATCACCTGGTGCGATGGCGAGCGAGGTGCTAGGCACCTTTGCATTTATGGCACCGGAACAGGCCGAGAAGAGGGTAGACCCGGCCTCGGACCAATACGCACTGGCGATTGTCGCATGCTACCTGCTGACTGGCAAACTGCCTATTCAAGCGTCTACAAACGAAGAGTATATTCATGCTCATCTCTATGATCAACCCTATGCGCCAAGTGAATTATTTCCTGAGCGTTTACCACCTTCGGCTGTGGACGATGTGTTGCTACGTGCCCTTGAAAAATCACCTACAAAGCGTTTCCCGACAATTATTGCTTTTGCACAGGCATTAGAGCAAGCCTGTACAGAACTCACGCAAGAACTTGCCAGTGCCAGGACAGAGCTACTGGGGAATCCTGGCTTCGACTCCGAATTTTTCGAGCATGATGATGTTGACGATGACGAGGAAGAGCCAACTATCCCACTTTCTGAAGACGTGTTCGAGGAAATTCCAGTACCCGATTCCATAGTGCAATCGTTCAATGCTAAGCCAATACTTTCGGGCGAGCAACCATCCAAGGATAGACCGCTACTCTCAGGTGAGCAACCTTTTGAGAACAAACTGGTACCGTCGGTCGCACCAGCGTCTAAAAGCAAACCTGCGTTTCCGCCTGCTGTGCAATCATTTGACAATCGACCAATCGCGCTGAGCGATACCGATTCGCACGAAGAACACCGTGTGCTTGATGAGCCGCTACCCGAAAAACCACTTGCTATCATAGCAACCCCCGTTACTCCTGAAAGTGCTGTTTTTCAGCCTCTTGCCCTGTCAAGTCTTGCACGCTATGAACTACCTGCACGCCCCAAATCGCTTAGTTGGTCGCCGAACGGTAACATGCTGGCGTGCGTAATGTATGGTCATGTGCCAGTGTTGCTACAGCGTAATGGCAGTATGGGAACTGTGCAAATTCCCGTTGCTCTGCATGCCTCAAGCCTCTGTTGGTCGCCTGACGGACGCATACTTGCCATCGGTCTACAGGGTGAGATACGTTTCTGGGACGTGCAGACTGCCACAGAACTGCCATTAGCAATACCCATCAATGCACGCACTATCGACAATATGGATTGGTCAAGGAAAGGCCAGTTTGCCGTGTGGGTGAATACCTCAATCGCGCTGTACTTTTTACCTTCAAGCGTGTTGGTTGGACGGCAGGTGCCAAATCCGCGCTATCTTTCTACAGAGACAGCACGTAGTGGTGGAACAGGTGTGTTGTGCTGGTCGCCTGATGGTGCATATCTTGCAGCAGGTGCAAGTAATGGTGCTGTGTTCTGTTGGGACCACGAAGATTCATTATGGCAGGTCGTGACAACGGGACAAAAAGTAAACGCTCTGGCGTGGTCTCCCGATAGCTCGCTTCTTGTATGTGCTACGCGCAATAGTAGCGTTGTGGCATGGAATATCGAAACGAGAAGCAACAGCTTGACATGGCAACGTTTACCAGCAATGCCGCGCACTCTTAGTGTAGCTGTCGGTCAACGTATTGTTATCGCGTCAAGTGAGCGACGCCTGCTTTCGGGAATAGCGAATGAAGCATATCCAACTGCCACTATCCCTGGTCAGTTGCTTGTTGCATGTTCTCCCACGCGTCCAGAGTTTGCGACGCTGGATGAGCAACGTGAAAACGACCTCATCGTCTGGCAGGAGTAGCAACGGTTATCTATTGACACCTTTTAGTCGTCTCAACCGTGATGCAAGTGTTAATCAATTAAGATAATGGGAGTAGAGAAGTAGAGTTCTCTGTAACATTGTATGATAGAAGGGATACATACAACATGAGTGACAACAATCAGAATGATGCAAAATTGCTTGGTGATAAGATCAAAGGCATTCGTATAGCCATGATGACCACTGTTGAGGCGGACGATGTGCTACGTAGCAGACCAATGGCGACACAGGATATGGAGTTTGACGGTGATCTCTGGTTCTTCACAAAGGCAAGTGCGCCAAAGGTGGACGACGTGCAGCATAACCAGCAGGTGAACTTGAGCTATGCAAAGCCCGACGACAATCTGTTTGTCTCCGTCTCCGGTACAGCACAACTTGTGCGTGATCGCCAGAAAATGGACCAACTCTGGAAGCCGCTCCTCAAGGCATGGTTTCCTAACGGCAAAGATGATCCAGAACTGGCCCTGCTTAAAGTAACGGTTGACAGTGCCGAGTATTGGGATGCGCCATCAGGCATTATGGGTCGTCTCTTTGTTGCTACCAAAGGGCTAGCTACAGGTGGACGTGATAGCGGCGGTGAGGACGTAAAGCTCAATCTCAAATAAGATTTATTAAGAGGTCAATAAAAACGGTGCCGATGCTACAAGCATCAGCACCGTTTTTATTGACCTCTCATAAATAATCAAGCCTTGGTAAGAGTTGTGGATGGAACGTTTCCATATTCATGCCCCAGGCATGCTCTTAGACAGTTGGGCCAGGGCAATTTCTTTTGTCCAAAACCATAACCCACCTGCTCGATGGTGATGGCAGGTGTCTCGAAGCGTGCAACCGTTGCGAGAATAGCAGCTCCCGTTGGGGTGACGAGTTCGCCTTCGACTGGAGATGGTATCCAGGGCGCCTTGACGCGGCGTAGAATTTCGAGGGTTGCCGGAGCAGGGAGTGGCATCAAGCCATGCGCCATACGTGTATGTCCTCTTGTCATTGGCAAAGGTGATGCATAGACCTGTTCGATATCTAGTGCGTCAAGTGCGATGGCGGCCCCTGTGATATCGACGATGGCATCAATCGCCCCCACCTCGTGAAAGTGAATCTCTTCGAGCGTGACACCGTGAATCGTTGCCTCCGCCTCGCCAAGAGCACGAAAAATCGTAATGGCTGTATCGCGTATCTTTTCTGGAAGGTGCGAATTATGCAAGAGCGCAGCAATATCTGTGAAGTGCCGTACCGGTTGCTCTTGTTCTGTCATAGTGACGTGGAGACGCGAGCCTTGTATGCCTTTATCGTGGAACGGCTCAAAAGAGAGTTGGTAGTCATCAATTGGTAGTTTGCTTAGAGTGTCCTTCAATAGCTCAAATGATAAACCTGCATCGAGCATTGCGCCGAGGAACATATCCCCACTTATACCCGAATGACAATCGAGGTACGCGATTTTCCGCATTCTCTCTGCACTTTCTTCTCTGATAAAAATAAATGATGTATGAAGAGCGTAAGTCCAAAATTTTTAATATAACCTATGTATGTATCTAGTATAGCATTATAAGCAAGTGTACAACGTGTTAAAAATATCAAAGGCAAAGCAGAAGAACTGCGCCATCCCCTGAACAGATACCTATCTGCTTACCTTCTTGCATAATCCTACGTAAAGTAACGAAAAAGGGATTACCTACAATCTCTTCTATTAGAGATTGAAGGAGTATATACGCTGTGTAACTACTCAAACATACATTACTTTTAGCATCTATCACAGCGTTTCAAAGAGCGTCATTGAATGGCCTTCTACCGTAAAGTTCGTTGTGTTATATACTGTGTATACGAAATTAAGAGTGTGACATATACCATCGTTTAGAGGAAACTACTATGAGCACCCGTATACCTGATATGCATGATCGTCTGAAGCTTCTACAGCAGTACAAACATATAGCCATTGTGGGCGTCTCGGCTGATCCCTACCGCCCAAGCCACTTTGTAGCAATTTATATGCAATCCGAAGGGTACGATATTATTCCGATCAATCCGCGTTATGCCGGAAAAATGTTGCTGGGCAAGCGCGTCTATGCATCCCTGACTGAAGCAAAGAACGCGGGAGAGCAGATTGAGATTGTCGATGTTTTCCGTAAGGCCGAAGATACGCCTCCTATCGCTGACGAAGCCATTACTATAGGCGCAAAGGTTCTCTGGTTGCAGCTTGGTCTTCGTAACGAGGAAACCGGCAAGAAAGCACGCGAAGCAGGGTTGGAGTATGTAGAAGATCGGTGTATAAAAATTGAACATGCACGTTTTTTTGGTGGTTTGCATACCATCGGCTTGAATACAGGCGTTGTTTTAGCGCGGAAGTTGTAGTATTCAAGCTCTTTGTGATACACTCTTGACGATGGATGACAAAAAGACAAACTGCTTTGCAATCCTCCGTTACCACACATTGGTCTAAACTACGGTGTATTACTAACTTGGAGCAATTCTTCTCATGACGCAGACTATTGAACCAACAACGCAACACGGCGCGGCAGGCAAGCCTACACGACGCCAGGATGCATTCGATAAAGTAACAGGACGCACGCGCTACACAGGTGATCTCACGTTCCCCGGTCTTTTGCATGCTAGACTTGTGCTTAGTCCTTATGCACACGCACGTATTCTTACCATCGACACAACCCTTGCCCTTACAATTCCGGGCGTTGTAGCTGTCTATACTAGCAAAACACTCGGTATGGCAAAGGCCAGTAGCACTTCGCGCACACAGGCACCCCTTGCACAAGATGAAGTATTCTGGTGCGGACATCCCGTCGCGATTGTTCTCGCCGAGACAGAGGAAGCCGCCGACGATGGTGTCTCCGCTGTCGATGTTGACTATGAACTCTTGCCAGTTATCGTCGATCCTATTGCAGCCATTGCTGTCGATGCTCCGTTAGCACGTTTACGAGCAGAGGATGAAGTATCAGAGATTGCAGGTGGTGGGGCACATGCTGCCGTTGCTAGCGAAGAAGTCGTGGATGAGCCAAAAGAGTCGCTATCAAAGAATGTCAGTGATACCACACATCTCAAGTTTGGTGATATCGAAGTTGGCTGGCGCGAAGCCGAGGTGGTGGTAGAGCGTAGCTATCGAACAAGTCCAGTGCATCAATCGTATTTGGAGCCACAGTCGATTACCGTTGTGCCAAGTAAAGATGGACATCAATTGACCGTCTGGCCTAGCTCGCAGGGTATGTTCAGTGTGCGCGAGGATATTTCCGATGCGTTAGACCTGCCGGAGCAGCAGATACGTGTCGAGTCTGTGCCGATAGGTGGAGCCTTTGGAGGAAAGTTTGGCCTTATCGAGCCTCTTGGCGCAGCGGCGGCTCATGCAATACAGAAGCCTGTACGTCTCGTCTATACGCGACAAGAAGACTTATTAGCGGGCAATCCAGCACCACAATCGGTGATTACGCTCAAACTTGGTGCGAAAAAAGATGGTACGCTTGTTGCTTTACAGGCAAAGGCCATCTTTGATTCTGGGGCATACCCCGGTGCGTCCGCGGGACTTGGAGCATTCATGCTTTCAAGTACTTATCGTTGTCCAAATGTCGATATTCGTGCCTACGAAGTGCTGACCAACAAGGTGAGTGTTGGGGCATATCGCGCTCCTAACGCTCCACAGGCCACGTTCGCACTCGAATCGACGGTCGCGGAACTTTGTCAGGCACTTGAGATAGACCCTATCGAATTTCGCAAGCAAAATGGCTTGAAAGAAGGCGACCCCTCAATAGACCGCCGCCAGAAAGGATGGCCGCGCATTGGTTTGCTTGAATGTCTTGACTCACTGCAAAAACATCCATTGTGGGTGAACCGAGAGGTACAAAAAGAGGCACCTGCACATCTCAAGGGCTGGAAGATTGGTATTGGTATGGCAGCAGGAGGTTGGCCGGGCGGCACAGAGCCGGGTGCCGCTGCCTGCCGCCTTGAAAAAGATGGTTCCTTTACAGTCGTTGTTGGCACCGTCGATCTCACAGGTTCCGATACTTCCATGTCGCTGATTGCCGCCGACGTGTTGGGACTCTCTCCCGATGCTGTACGGACGATGCATGATAGCACCGACACCATGCCCTACGCTGGTGGTACAGGTGGTAGCAAAACGACCTACACAATGGGGGCCGCAGTCCTCTCCGCTGCACAGGATGCACGAAGGCAGATACTCGAAATCGCCAGCGACATGCTCGAAGCCTCGCCCGAAGACCTGGAACTGCTTGATGGCAATGTTGTAGTCAAGGGTTCCCCAAGTAAGAGTGTTTCCTTACAAAAGATTGCTGGGTCTTTCATGCGCTTCGCAGGTCGCTATGAGCCTGTGTATGGTCGTGGCCGTTCTGCTAACAAAGTTAGTTCGCCCATGTATGCCGCGCACCTCGCCAAGGTCGCTGTTGATCCCGATACAGGCGAGACACATGTCCTTGAGTACGTCGCCGCTCAGGATGTTGGCTTTGCCATCAATCCAGCTGAGGTCGAAGGACAGATACACGGTGGCGTGACGCAAGGTATTGGCTGGGCACTCTTCGAGGGCCTCGTCTACGATGAGCAGGGGCAACTGCTCACGTCAACCTTGATGGATTACGCATTGCCTCTAAGCAGAAATGTACCCAACATCACACCTCTGCTAGTGCAAATACCCTCCGACCTGGGACCATTTGGCGCGAAAGGCGTTGGTGAACCACCTGTTGTGCCTGTTGCAGCAGCCGTCGCGAACGCCATCTATAACGCCGTTGGTACTCGTGTCACACAGTTACCAATCACACCAGAGCGATTGTTCCAAGCGATACACGAAAAATAGATGAAGTGGAAATGTGTGGGAAGTCCGTAAGATATGTCTTGTGGACTTCTCATGCTTCGTTTTCTACAACCTATAGGTTATGTTGCGACATAAGTCTTAGTGAGTATTCCTTTTTTCCTTTTCATCAGGTATAATAGGTATTACAACCTTGATATTTGAGTAGAGGTGAACATTTTATGGCAACTCAAGACGAGCGAATAGCAACCCTAGAACAATCCTTTGGAACATTGCAAAGAGAAATAGGAAAGTCGCTACACGAAGTTAATCAGAATAGCACTATTCTGTTAGGTTTGCTTCAAAGCCAGATACAAGAAAATAAGCAAACAGCACTACGTGTTGAGATGGTGAAAATACGTATGGACCAACTGGAAACAAAACTCGATGCCCATACAGCACTTCTTAATGAGCATACAACGCGCTTCGACCGTGTAGAGAGCATGCTTACCCAAATTCTTGAACGCTTGTCCAAATAGCTCTAAGCAAAACAAAACACCTACATTTTTGGTTCCTCAACCAAAAATGTAGGTGTTTTGTCTTATCATTTCATCGCTGGAATAATATCGCCGTGTGCCTCGAACAGATCATCGACGAGAGAGTGTATCTCATCCAGTGTCAATTCGGCGGAGGTGTGTGGGTCGAACATGGCGGCGTGGTAGACATGCTCCTTGTTGCCCGTTAGAACCGCTTCGACGACTAGACCCTGTATGTTGACGTTGCTTGTTTGTAGTGCTGTTAATTGGAGTGGAAGTTTGCCAACGTGTGTTGGTTGGATACCGCTTGCATCGACGAGGCATGGTACCTCGACACAGGAGCCTTGTGGCAGGTTCGTAATCAGGTTGGTGTTGATGACGTTCCCATAGATGACGCGCGGCGTGTTCGTCTCCATCGAATGAATGATAAGGGCCGCGTACTCGCCGCTGAGTTCGGGATGAAAGTCGGCTGTGCCATCCAACAGTTGCTGGCGCGTCTTCTCCCACCACGCGATTTGCTCCTGGCAACGGCGGATATATTCATCCAACGGAATATGGAAATGCTCGATCAGGTCGGGACGGTCACGGCGAATGAAAAACTGGTTGTATTCGGCACTGTGTTCGCTGGACTCCGTGACGAAGTAGCCAAGTCGCTGAAATAGCTCGAAGCGTACTGGATCGCGCTCCCAAATCTCGTGCTTCTGCGCCACCTCCCGTAAAAGCGGGTAGGCATCTTGCCCGTTATGCTTGAGTTCGAGATAGAAGGCCATGTGGTTGATACCCGCGCAACGATAGGTCAGTTCTTTGAATGGTACATTTATGTACTGTGCGAGTTGCCATGCCGTTCCCTGCACACTATGACACAGCCCAACTGTTTTGATGCTTGTGGCCTGTGAGACCGCCCACGTATTCATCGCCATAGGATTGACATAGTTGAGGAAGGTCGTATTCGGGCATACTTGCTCCATATCGTGGCACATATTGAGCATGACAGGGATGGTCCGTAGAGCGCGAAAGATGCCGCCGATGCCCATTGTGTCGGCAATCGTCTGTCGCAAGCCGTACTTCTTTGGGATATCAAAATCAATTACCGTCGAGGGATAGCCGCCGACCTGAATGGTGTTGATGACATAATCGGCACCTTCGAGGGCGGCTTTACGATCCGCATGAGCCGTGATTTTCGGATGCGTACCGAGCGAATCAGCCACTTTACGTGTCATAATCTCCGCGATACGTAATCGTTCGGCGTCAATATCCATCAAGGCAATTTCGGATTCCGCGAGTTCCGGGAACGTCAAAATATCTCCCAGTAAGTTCAATGTGAATACCACACTACCCGCACCAATAAATGCAATCTTTGTCACCATTCTTCTCCTTACATGACAAATTTTTCTTTTCAGAGTATCAGCAAAAGGGATGACATTGCAAGTAATTTTCGTAGAGATGCGATAATGCTCTTTGAATTTTTATTACGGCAACGGGCGACCACAAGCGTCTATAGTAGGGTGCGACCCTTGTGGTCGCCCGTCGGTTCCCATTTCCGTCGAGAATTTTTATGTGAACCGTAGTGACCCTTGTGGTCGCCCGTTCGTTGACTGGAATATTTTTTAGCAAATATATGTTAGTACCTACGAACGTATTAGCACATATTCTCTGCATTATTTTACACGTATCTCTTGTAGACCATTCAGCATGACGTAACAAGATGTACTCAAGGTCAAACAAGCAGGTTATACATATCTATCATGGATACGATGAAAGGGAATTATCATGGGTGATGCATCCCGCGATATCTTAAAAAGGGCGCGACAACAGGTGCCAGAGTGGACAACTACTCAGGTAAATGAGGCCCTTACTCATCAACAAGATACCACTGATCAGGATGTGGTGGTTGTCGATGTGCGCGAAAAATATGAGTGGAACGAGGGGCACGTTCCTGGAGCTATCCATGTGCCACGTGGTTTCCTCGAATTGCAGATAGAGGAAGCGGTCCCGGACAAGTCAAAAAAAGTTGTATTGTACTGCGCCGGTGGTGTACGCTCCCTAATGGCTGGCACGACACTTCAGCAGATGGGCTATGACGATGTTGTGTCAATGGCAGGTGGTTTTGGACAATGGAAGGGTAGCGGCTTCAAATTTGTGCAACCACGCACCCTTGATGAGGCACAGGCCAAACGTTATAGTCGCCATACGCTTATCCCGGAAGTAGGCGAGCAGGGACAGTTAAAATTGCTCGACTCGAAAGTATTGCTCATTGGTGCTGGTGGTCTCGGTTCGCCCGCTGCATACTACCTTGCAGCAGCAGGTGTTGGCACGCTCGGTATCATTGATGCTGACGTGGTAGACGAGAGCAATCTGCAACGTCAAATTCTGCACAACACTAGCCGCATTGGTGAGTACAAGGCGGAGTCCGCACGCGAGACTCTTGAAGCGTTGAACCCCGATGTGAAGGTGAAAACGTATATCGAGCGTTTAGACGAAACGAACGTTGGGCGTATCATTGCTGATTATGATGTCATCGTCGATGGCACCGATAACTTTCCTACACGCTACCTTTTGAACGATGCGGCACTGCTTGCCAACATACCTGTTGTGCATGGGAGCGTCTTCCGTTTTGAGGGCCAGTTGACGATCTTCAAACCATACGAAGGTCCGTGCTACCGTTGTCTCTATCCAGAGCCACCCCCACCAGCACTGGCACCTAGCTGTGCTGAAGCGGGTGTGCTGGGTGTGCTTCCTGGTATCATCGGTCTGCTGCAGGCAACAGAGACGATCAAGCTGTTATTAGAGATTGGTGATCCGCTTGTTGGTCGCATGTTGACCTACGATGCGCTGGCAGGTGAGTTCAACGAACTACACCTCTTCCGCGATCCAAATTGTGCTGCGTGTGGCGAACATGGGCATCCAGAAAATTTGCCCACGTATGCCGATGTATGTGCGATTCCTGCATAACTCTTTTCTGCTCAGAAAGACATCTTTTCTATAGATGTCTTTCTGAACCTATTTTCCAGGAAAACTAGTAGTATGAGGCATTGCAAATGTGTCTCTATGCATGAAAATGAACAACGAGGAGAGAAACTGATATGGCAAACATTCGCTTAGCCCCAATTCTGCGTTCATCGGTGGGTGGCTCCAAGCAGGTAAGTGTAGAAGGTAGCACGCTCAACGAAGTATTAACAAATCTTTATGAGCGTTATCCTTCACTGAAAGAGCAAATTCAACCATCGGAAGAACTGAGCAAATTTGTTAATGTATATGTCAATGACCAGGACGTGCGCTTTCTCAAAAAGCTAGAGACGCCCGTGAGTTCAAGCGACACAATCACACTTCTTCCTGCAATGGCGGGTGGACGATAGTACGCTAAAGCGGTCTGTGCAGTAGAGAAGGGACACCAGGGAGTTATCATGCGCTACGCAAGTATACTGGAGACGATAGGCAATACTCCACTTGTAGAATTAAAAAGCTTCAGACCTCGTTCGGGCGTAGAAATTTATGCGAAACTGGAAGGGGCAAATCCAACAGGCAGCATCAAGGACCGTATTGCCAAACAGATGATCGAGGATGCGGAAGCAAAGGGCTGTATAAAGCCAGATTCTATTCTCATTGAGCCGACGAGTGGCAATACGGGTATATCGCTTGCTATGATCTGCCGCGTCAAGGGCTATCCATTTGTTGCGGTAATGCCCGATAATGTCACGCAAGAGCGTCGCAAAATGCTCGAACTCTATGGTGCAAAAATCATCTTTTCTGATGGTGCAAAAGGCAGTAATGGTGCTGTACGAATGGCAAAAGAGCTAGCCCAGCAAGATGACCGTTACGTTATGCTCTACCAGTACGGCAACGCTGCTAATCCCGGCGCACACTACAATCATACTGCTGTCGAAATCATCCAGGATTTACCCGATATAGATGTTTTCGTGGCAGGGCTTGGCACGGGTGGCACGCTTACAGGGAATGCACGCCGTTTGAAAGAGTATAATCCAGCGATCAAGATTATCGCAGCAGAACCGCTGCAAGGCGATGGTGTGCAAGGTCTGCGTAGTCTTGAAGATGGCTTTGTGCCACCTGTACTCGATCAGTCCTTGTTAGATGGCAAAATCCTTGTCTCAGGTATAGATGCTATTCGTCGCACACGTCAATTGAAAGACCAGGAAGGCATTTTCGCGGGTCCATCGTGTGGTGCATCACTGCACGCCGCCCTTCGTGTTGCCGCGACAATGGAACGCGGCAAAATCGTCACGATACTTGCTGATGGTGGCTGGAAATATCTGAGCGAAGACCTGTGGACGCGCGAACTGGACGAACTTGAAGACGACTTAGAGGCGAAAATACTATGGTAGATATGACAGCACACGAATCCTTTGTAGTGCATATTCCATCGGCAATCTATGCTGAGATGACCGCGCACATTGTGGCGAGCTATCCCAACGAAGGTTGCGGTGTCGTTGGTAGTATAGATGGTCGGGTCGTCAATCACTACCCGACTGCCAATGCCGCTGAATTTCCCGATGATTTCTCCATCATTGCCGAAGCCGATCTTGTACGTATTTATAATGATATCGACGACTACGATGGTAAAATGATCTATTACCACTCTCACCCTAAAAGTGAAGCCTATCCCTCCGAGCGCGATAAAGAATGGGCCACGCGGAGTGGCTATCTCTACATTATCTACTCACATCGTTTTTATCCTGAGCCACCCTATGCTCGTGTGTTCAATATTGACGCGAACGGTGGTGTAACTGAGGGTAAAGTACAAGTTGATTAGCAGGGAGACCGCAAGGGTCTCCCCTACATTTTGTATCATAAATGTAGGGGAGACCCTTGCGGTCTCCCTGCTTTTTTGTTTCCTCTTTACATTTCTCAAATAATGTGCGTATAATATAGTTAGATTGTCAAAGTGAAAGAGGATAGGATGGTACAAGAGAGTTTAACGCAAGAACAAATAGACCTCGCGCAGTCTCTACTCGAATTAGCACCAAAGTTGGTACGACGCTTGAACGCCGATGTTCCGCTCGATAACAAAGTATCCGAGGGCAACGAAGACCTACAACAAGACCTCTCCGAGATACGAGCAACGCCGGGGCAATTGACACTTCTGCGCGTGTTAGTAGAGCGCAAACAATGCTCGATGCAAGAGCTTGCAGAGCAACTTGTGGTGACGCCTTCTACTGCGACTGCAATGGTCAAGCGTCTCCTGGCAAATGGGTATATTGAGCGTAGTCGGGATGATGTTGATTGGCGTACTGTGTGGGTGAGGGCGACTGTTCGTGGACAGCAAGTTGTAACAATTTATGACGCTGCACAACGTGTTTCACTTTCTCGTCGTCTTGCACAATTAAGTGACGACGAACGCATACACATTGCTCATGCCTTGCCCGCTCTCCGACATCTTATTGATGCCTAGCCTACGATGATAATACGTAGCTACTGGTATTTATTCGTAATTTGTAACGCTTCTAATCGCCGTTGTACATGTACGACGAGAACTGTAACTATCCTGGAAGGGTTCTAATGAATTCATCGCGCCTTACTTCTTCCAATGTCTCGACTGAAGATTCCGTGCAAAATACGCTACCTGCCGATCCTACGCTGCACGATAACTATCGCTGGGTTGCGCTCTCCGTCACTACGATTGGTGCGCTGCTCGCCTCAATACAAGGCTCGGCTCTGCTCATTGCATTGCCAAATATCCTGACAGACCTTCGCACCGGTTTTTTCACCATAATGTGGGTACTACTTGGATATCTGCTTATTACGACCGTGCTTACTCCTGTTGTGGGACGCCTCGCTGATGTGTGGGGACGTAAACGACTATACAATACTGGTTTCTTGATTTTCGCGCTTGGTTCGTTGATCGCTGGTCTGTCGCAACCGCAATTTCATGGTGCTGATCTCATCTGTGGACGTATTGTACAAGGTATCGGTGGTGCGCTTATTGTTACAAATAGTACCGCAATTGTGACGGATGCCTTTAAGAAAGGACAGGTCGGACTTGGCCTCGGCATCAACCAGATCGCGGGTGCGGCAGGCTTTTTACTTGGCCCAATTGTTGGTGGTCTGCTTACCGAAGTCTCATGGCGTTGGGTGTTCCTGTTCAATGTACCATTAGGTATTCTTGGTGCGCTGTGGGGTATCTGGCGGTTACGTGAGCCAGTGCGCCCAGATGTAAAGCAGCACATTGATTGGTTTGGTAGCCTTTCTCTCATGGTTGGTTTGACTGGTGTTCTGCTTGCACTCTCGATGCTCGCCTTCCCAATCCTGAGTCAGGCCGCTACAATCGCTCTTCTAATCATCGGTCTCGCTAGCCTTATTGCTTTTGGTTTCGTAGAGCCACGTATCAAGCAACCAATTGTCCAGTTGCGTCTCTTCCGTGACAAACTCTTTGCACTGGCAAACTTGAGTGGCTTGCTCAATGGTATTGCACGCGGTGCGGTGCTATTCCTGCTCATCTTTTTCCTGCAAGGACCTTATGGCAAAGACCCATTGACGGCAGGTCTCCTGCTCATTCCCTTTGGTGCAGCCTTTATGATTATTGGACCTTTAAGTGGACGACTGTCTGACCACGTTGGCTCACGTTTACTGGCACCAATTGGTCTCGGTGTCTCAGCACTTGGCCTGTTCGGACTTTCAACCGTCGAGCCATCAACGCCCTACTGGTTGTTAGCGTTATATATGGCGTTAATGGGCGGCGGGTCAGGCTTCTTCGTCTCGCCCAACACGAACGCTATTATGAGTTCTGTCGAGCCACATACGCGTGGAGCTGCCGCAGGTATCCTGAATATGCTCAATAACACAGGGCAGATGCTTAGCATTTCTATTGTTTTCCCGATAGCTCTGAGCGCGGTTCCCGTCGCTGCAATGATGCAAGTCTTCATCTATGGTGGTGGTATGAAAGAACCTGCCCTCTCGCTCTTTATGCATGGATTACACCTAGCCTTCCTCGTCTCCTTCGGTCTAAGTGTTGTGGCTATGCTTGTAGCCGCACTCCGTCCAGCACACCGTTAGCAATGCTGATCATATGTTGTTTCAGGGGGCAGTATCAATTGTTACTGCCCCCTGAAACATTTTCAAGCAGAGTGTCGTTCGACAACAAGCAAGCCATCGGCACCGTCTTCATACCGCATTGTGCCCTCTCCATGCCATTGTTGCAGACACCAATTCCCAATGGCTTCGAGTTTCGCCTGAGAAAAGAGTTGTTTGTGCCCGTAGATAATCTCTGGTGTATCTTTTTCGTAAGGCACGGCAACAATGAGACGCTGCTTCGTTATATCCAACAAGTTTGTTAAAACTTGATACATATCTTCTTCGTTAAAGTGTTCGAGAATGTGTAGTGCTGTAACGGTGTCAAAGCATCCAACTTCGCCAAAGGTGTTGGCTAACAAGTCTGCCTGCATAAAGCGCACGTTGTCGAGGTGACGTTCTGCTGCTACTATTCGTGTGGTGGTAAATGGCGCAGCTTGAATGTCAATGCCTACCACCTCTGTCAATGATGGAAAGTGTTCGGCGACAAGCAATGGTAGAAAACCAAATGAGCATCCAGCATCGAGAAACGTATTCCCAACGAGCAAGGCGTAGACACGACGATAGAGCATAGCAAACATCTCTGTGTTTGAGGAAGGAGGCATATGAGTATCTTCCCCTGTCAAAAGCTGTTGATAGGAACTCAACGTATTTGTTGCATATGTGTACCATGCTCTTTGAACCTCATGTGGAAACAACGACCCTACAACCGCCCCGAAAATATCGCCAAAGTTCTGCTCGTTTTTCAGTATGCCAAGAGGTTGTAATTCCCCTAACAACAAATTACCAAGATCAGCATTTATTGCCTCTGGCGCAAACCAGTGAACGATAAAGAGAGAAGGTGCCTCGGCTCTAGTAAAAACCAGGAAGTGGGGTGTTTCATGGATATGATAACTCCCTTCAGTAAAACGCTCGCGCAGAGCCGTTTTATTGACGCGATAGCCGTTAATGCCAATCACATCTCCCATAGATACAGTGCGTTCTCGAATAGGGATTTTTTTAGGCATGGCTTGCTCCTCAGAGTGATGAGTGGTAAACGTGGCTTATCAATAGTATAACATCTAGCGATTGCAAACACTATCAAAAAGTATGATAATGCTAAGCAAGAATGTATGAGGAGAAAAGCAAATGGCGGTAGTACAGAACAGGGTGAGGGAAGAGGAGAAAGGCAACATGAAACATATTGATGAATTCACAATTCATAGCTTTCGTGGCCTACAAGATGTAAAGCTAGAAGGTCTTGGTCAAATTAACTTATTAGTTGGAGATAACAATTCTGGTAAAACTAGTGTATTGGAAGCTCTTTCTATTTTTTGCAACTCACAAAATAGGTCAAGATGGCTTACTGTTGCAACTGCAAGAGAACCAGTACTATCAAATTTAAGCCAGGATGAGCGTATAGTATGGCTTTTTCCACAGAGGGAAAATGATCAAAATCTCACACTTTCTTTATCCGCCTCTGGTACATTTCATACTGCGAAAGTTATAGCATCTTGTGAGCAGTTGTCCGAGAATATTCAATTCAGACCACAGAAGTTGATAGAAGGGGAAGTGGGTATTGAGGAGCGAGAAAGGGAGGTGAAAATTGTAAAAGTACACGTTTCTACCTCACTGGATCAAAATTCATTAGAAGACCATGCACCTACGGTGGTAAAAGCAGATTTTGCCTTTCCTGAAACACGTCCTCGTCCAATAAAAAAAGGTCCTGATGATGCTGTACTACCATCGCAACTATTACATTCTTCTTCACACCGTCTAAGTAACATTCCTCCACTCCTCTGGAGCGATGTAGTGAATACAGAGACAAAGCCTGATGTAATTCATCTTATACGCCTGTTTGATACTCATATTCAAGATGTAGACATTGTTCTTAGTGCTGTAGAACGTCCTACGGTTTCAGTGAAACACGAAAAGCTAAAGCGTGCGCCTTTAACTACTTTTGGAGATGGTCTGCGCCGCGTTTTTACACTTGCATCGGCTATCCCAAGTGCTAGAAATGGTTTGTTGCTGATAGATGAACTGGAAATGGCTATCCATTTTGGTGCTTTAGAGAAAACTCTTGATTGGCTCATTAAATTATGTATCCAAGAGAATGTACAGCTTTTTGTAACAACGCACAGTTTAGAAACGGTAGATGCATTGATTGATGCTTGTAAAGACTCAGCAGACCTGACAACTTATAGATTAGAGCGATACAAAGAGAAAATAGCTGTAACAAGGCTTGATGAGGAAACCCTTACGACACTTCGAGAAGGTATGGGTTTGGAGGTACGGTAATAGATATGAAGTATTCAATCCTTGCTACTGAGGGGGAACACGATCAAGCTGCTATCTGTAAAATGCTTCGTCTCTTTAATTTAAGAAGTGTTGAGGATGCGAAACAATTAGATGTGTTCTGGCTGAGTAGCCTTCCTAAAGAACAAAAAGCAAGTAGTAGTAAATTGCATAGAAGCGAAGACGTTCATGTGCCATACTTCTTTGCATCAGAAACTCATTCTGTTGCAGTATATCAGGGTAGGGGAAGTAGCTTGCCAAGTAATTTATCTGCTCTGATAAGAGGATATAGACCTTACTCACAAGACATTGACGCTTTAGGCATAATTGTGGATGCCGATAACAATAAATCAATGAGAAGCGTCATTAAGCCGTATACTGATAGCTTGCAAGATATATTTCCCTTTATGTCTCCAAAAGCCGGAGTAATTGCGGGTAGCTCACCTCGTATAGGTGTGCATGTCTTACCTGATAACCAAGCACAAGGTACACTCGACTCTGTATTGGTTGATTGTGCCAAAATCGTTTATCCAGACCATCAGAATGGTGCTGATGAGTTTTTGAATAATCTAGGTACTCAGCATAAAAGTCATTGGAAACCATTCGACCATAAAAAAGCGTTAGTAGCTGCTGTCGTAAGCGTTCTTGAGCCTGGAGCTAAAAATACTTTGAGTATTCGTAAAGATGATTGGATTTGTGAACAGACCCTAGCAAGTGTTCCCCAAGTTGCACTCCTGCATAAATTTATTTCAGACTTGTTAGAACTTCCAACCCCTTCGACCCAATCAACTCTACAGGCAACTCCTTAGTGAAAGAGTTTATTTTGAACATAGCACTCATACAAAAACTGTGTTAAGATTCGCTCATATTCAAAGACAACAAAAACCGCTCATCACTTTATATAAAGATACGTAAGGAGATTATCCACGTTGGCAACACACGAGAAGCAGTATGTAATCATTGGTAATGGGGTGGCAGGGACGACAGCCGCCGAGACACTCCGCAAGAACGATGCGAATTGCAGTATCAAGCTGATCACAAATGAGGCATACCCACTCTATAACCGCGTATCCCTGCCGCGTTTCTTGCAAGGGGTCATTGTCGAGCAAAAGGTGATGATTCGCGACTTTGCGTGGCATGAGCAGAGAAACATTGATCTGCTAACGGAGACGCTGGTTGAACATGTTCATACCGACGAACGAGTCGTCGTTACCAATACAGGGGAGTATCTTCCCTATGATGCGCTACTGATTGCAAGCGGTGGCTGGGCCAATCCATTGCGTGTGCCAGGGGCTAATGATACAAGCCACATCTATAATTTTGTAACGCTCGATGATACGAAGACGATTGTTGAAAAAATGCTGGCATCGCGTACCGCTGTTGCTTACGGAGGTAGCTTTATTTCGTATGAACTCTGTGACGGTTTCGCTGTTCGCAAACTTGATACAACCTGGATTATGCGCGGTCCTTACTGGCTCCGTACTGCACTTGACCCGGAAGGGGGCGAGGTTGTCGATAATATCGCCAAGAAGTTCGGTGTCGAGGTCATTCATGGCGACGAAATCGAAGAAGTTGTGCCAAAGAACGGCGTTCCCACGTATGTAAAGACAAAAAAAGGACGTGAAATACAGGCCGACATGATTGGCGTTGGTCTGGGTATTACACTTAACACACACATCCTTTCCGGTACTCCTGTAGAAATACGCAACGGCGTGATGGTCAACGAATATCTGGAAACGAATATCTCAGGAGTCTACGCGGCGGGAGACGTTGCGGAATTTTTCGATCCCACAATCGGTATGCATCACACAATGGGTACATGGGATAACGCGATGGCGCATGGTAAGATTGCAGGTGTGAATATGGCAGGAGCGCAGCAAGCATATGTTGACGTGCCAACGTATACCAGCCCGCTTTTCGATGTGAATATAGCCGTTGTAGGTACAACTGAGTCTGGCAATGCAGAGACACATGTTCTGGCTCGTCGTGAGCCAGGAGAGAAGGGCAACGAAAATTATCGTAAACTCTTCTTCCGCGATAACAAACTGGTCGGCGTGCTGATGATTGGTAGCCCTAAAGGACGCAAAAAGCTGGTCGAGATCGTGAAAAATCAGCATGTGCTAGAAACACTGGCTGAGCGTGAGGCACTGCTCGAACTCAAGTAGTCAACATATGTACTACTCAGGATTATCTTTCTTGACCCCTGTACAATTTTAAGATACTGTAGAGCGTAAAAGTCGGGCTAGATGCAGGAGAGATTTCGTGGCAGTAGTTTGTACAAATTGTGGGCAGGATTTGCCCAGGGACGATGCACATTTTTGCAATCATTGTGGTACGCTTGTACCGTCCCATCCATTCAGTTCTCAGTCATTATCGGCTGCTAGCTCTGCTTCATCAAAAACACGGCAAGAACGTCAGAAGCCAGTATTGCGAGAGCAGAGAGTACAACAACTCACCGTGAAGCCAGAACAGCTAGCACCACAGGTGCAGACTCGCCCACGTACCACACGCCGTATCGCACCCGATGATCTCGCTAAGGCTTCAATAGCGTGGCCTGCCCCGCTCACGCATGTCTCGGTCAAAGAACATATATCGCCGCAGGATGTTCTGCAGGATGTTCCGCAGGATGTTGCACATGAAGAGTTGCATGCACACCAGGAGCCACAAGACGTTGCACCACATTCTGCACCACCGATGCCCGAATTACATGTCAAAGTGTGGGAGCAAGAGCATACTAATCCTCCAACACCTTTGCCAGCAAGCTCCAACGCAGTGTTACCGGGCCATGTCGAAGATACTCCAACAACTCCACTGGAGGCTGCTCAGTCAGCAAAAATAGAGGATACTCCTCCACTACTACAGGACAAAGGCATAAAGGAGCATCGGGACGACGTAGAACATCGCGACACCGTTCCGATGCCAAATTATCCATTACAACCGCGGACCGTCTCATATCCTCAGTCGCCAATGACCTCACAAAACTCGCTACATGGTAATACTGCTTTGCCTGTCGAGCAACGGCAGGTGGAACAGCGACAGCAGGGATATGTACCTACCTCTGTCCCATCGTCATATGTAGGTACGCCACAACAATCAGCACGCATATCACAGGCACCGTCGTCGCTTCCGCCTGCACCTCGTCAGAAGAGTCGTCTACCATTTATTCTCTTGCTGGCTTTTCTATGTATTCTTATTCTTGGTGTTGGAGCATGGTTTACACTTGCCAATCCGTTTTCTGTGCCATCAGTCACACAACCTTTGCAAAGCTACAAAGATACTCAACTTGGTGTTTCCCTGTCTTACCCCAATAGCTGGAGTACACAAAGAAACGCGACAGGCATAGTTTTTGCCGACAGTAGTCATACAGCGCAGATGAAACTAGCCGTTGTCGATGCAAATGGAGGAAGTGCTACGCAGTATATTCAACAGCAAGCGACAAAGAACGGCATGACTGCGATCAAATCGTTGGGTATGGTCTCTTTCGCCGGAGTTTCGTGGTCACAGGTACAGGGCAACATGCAACAGGATGGCGTAAACTATACCACAGATATGCTCGCAACCGTACATGGCAATCGTATGTATGTGCTGATACAGATGGCACCGCAAAACGTCTATGCCGATGAAGAAAGCGTTGTATTCTCCGCAATTCGCAATTCATTTACGTTTCTATAGAAGCGATTATGATATAATACTAGTGTCTTTTAGAGCATAGAGAAGACAGTGAGAAGAAAGGAGCGTGCGGTTACATTGTTACCGCGCTACATTATATTGCATGGATGATATTCACTTCGAGCGACACTTTCGTACACCACACTCCGAAGGATACTACATTATGCAGGGCAGTAACCTGCAAAGCAATAATCGGTTGGGTACCGTAGATATTCACTTCACTACAACAGCAGTGCATGGCACCCTTATTTTAGAACGTGAGTTGGAAGAAACCGACCTGACAAAACTCATTGAGCAGATCGACGAAGATTTAGTGCTTTCGGCAGATATGCCGCGTGACGATTTTCTGGTAAGTGTCTATGTTGGCAAGGATGTAGGCTTCTATAGTGACGAATACTTTGCTGAAGAAGGCGACAGCGTCGTTGATTTCGACGTGGACAACGAATAAAACTAATACATTGATGTGAGGTGAGCCAAACATGTTTGGCTCACCTCACATCAATGTATTAGTTCCTTAATCTTCAAGTAGTCCGCGCCGCATGGCATACTTTACCAGTTCTGCCCGGCTATGCAGATTTAATTTGTCCATTACGTGTGTGCGATGAGTATCAACCGTTTTGGGGCTGATAATGAGTCGCTCAGCAATCTGATTGTTCGTATAGCCTTCTGCAACCAATTTGAGTATCTCGCGCTCGCGCTCAGTCAAACTGCTATAACTGTCCTTCTCTTCACCCGTCCGTACTCGTTGCAGATAGTCTCCAACCATGACTGATTGCGCGGTGGGTGAGAGGTAAAATTGTCCATTCTGAATAACACGGAGTGCAGAGATAAGATCGGTGTCCGCCGCCTCTTTCAGCATGTAACCTGACGCACCTGCGCGTAGTGCTTGAAACACATACTCATCATGCTCATGCATCGTTAAGACGAGTACCTTTGTTTCAGGTAACAGCTTTTTGATTTGGCGCGTTGCCTCGATACCATTCATGTCAGGCATCGTGATATCCATGAGAATAACGTCCGGTTGGAGCTTTTGCGCCTCTTGAATGGCTTGCCGTCCGTCTTGTGCTTCGCCAACGACATCAAAATCGGGTTGTGCGTTTAACATCATGCGTAAGCCCGCCCGTAAAATTGTGTGGTCGTCGGCGAGCAGAATACGAATTTTCATCTTTTCCCCTGTCAAGTTTTATTCACGTTCTTTGTGAGTGTTTCGTGTCGTTATACTTCTACATCACAAGCTCGGCAGGAGACTCTTTGCCATGCACCGCTACCGCATAAAGGGGGATATGAACCTTCACTCGTGTTCCGTGCCTCTGTTCTGAAGTGACGTTCACCGTTCCATCAAGCAACAATGCCCGTTCTTGCATACCTACCAATCCCAGTCCTCTATCTTGATCGCCTGTATTTTGTACCTCTTCTACATCAAACCCACGTCCATCATCGGAGATGGTTACGTTCACAGCATCGGCCTCTTCACGCATTGTAATCGTTACTTTATGGGCTTGTGCATGCTTTGCAATATTCGTGAGCGACTCTTGTACGATACGATACAAGGCGGTCTCCATCTCCGCTGACAGACGTGCGCGGTCCTTGAAACCAAGTGCGTGAAACTCGACTTCGAGAGAAGTCTTCTGCTGGTACTCTTTGACATACCAGCGTAATGCAGGTAGCAAACCCAGATCATCGAGGGCACTTGGTCGAAGGTCAATGCTAAGATTGCGGACGGCTCGTAGAGTCTGGTGTGCAAGACGACGCGTTTCGGCGATCCGATCTCGCGCCTCTTGCGTTGCCGTTGATTCTTCTAACACGGCAAGACTAATCAAGAGTGAGGTAAGGACTTGAGATGTTTCATCGTGTAACTCACGTGCGATACGTTTCCGTTCTTGCTCTTGCGCTTTTATAATCTGGCTCGCTCGTACACGGTTCGCTTCATCAATCCCTTCAAGCATCATGTTGAAGGTACTGGCAAGCTGGTCTGCTTCAGGATCAACTCCAGTAAGAGGGGCACGGAGCGTCCGCTCACCTGCTTGTACACGTTTCATCACCTTGCCTAAGTCCATCAAAGGGCGGAAGGCGATTTGCAAGACTACAAAGTTAAGAATAACGCTTACCAGCCAGCCGAGAGCAACGAATGCTATCAAGTATATCGGTGCATGCGGTATGCTGTTCAGGCGCGAAGCGAGCCACGTACCACCGCTTGCTCCTACAAAGATAATAAAGCTATTTGCTAGTAAGACTTTGTAAAAAACAGGAATGCCGAGAAATGGTCGTAACAGCTTGTTATTCTGTACCACTTCCCCATATTGTATGTTAGAATCACTCATTATATGTTCTCTTTGTGATATTATATTACTCTTATTCATGCTATTGTAATTGTAGCGGCTTTTTGTTTCTACTGTCAAACAGCTTTGTCCCACTCCTTATAACAAAATAATCAGGTAGCAAATGCCCAAAAATCAGGTGAGTACCTGATGTTGTGAAAAGAAAGCAAAGGTAAGCTATATAGTACCATCTATAGTACGTCTGGCATAATGATGGCAAGAAAATTCACTCCTCTTCACGTTTGACCTCTTTATACATTATAATAAGAGAGAGGGCTCAAACGTTCTTAACCTTTTTGGTACAAGGGGTACTCAGCGTGGATGTTCTATGCTATAATCTGCCACACGGTGTTTTACGAATATTTGCAATTAAAGTATCTTTGGTTTAGTTTAATCTTTTGAGGAGGCACAGTGAGCTCTACCAGTAATAAAAGCTTGCTCGACGTGGTGACGCAGAAGGTTGTCGAAAGCCCTGTCTGGCGTTCAATCTTTCGACACGGCTATCCTGACACTCCGCTCAACCAGTCTCTGGTGATGATGGGGAATGTCTTTCTGCACCTGCACCCGGTCAAAGTCAGTCGCCAGGCCATGAAGATCACCTATACGTGGTGTATGGGCGGCATCTCCTTTTTCCTGTTTCTATTGCTGACAATCACCGGCGTATTCCTAATGTTTTATTATGTTCCTGATACACGAGATGCTTACCAGAACATCAATCAACTCAATAGCGCGATTTCCTTTGGACACTTAGTACGTAATATGCATCGCTGGGCCGCCCACTTGATGGTTGTCTCGGTGACACTCCATATGATCCGTGTCTTCTATCATGGTGCGTACAAGCCACCGAGAGAGTTCAACTGGGTTGTTGGTGTACTTCTTTTCTTTGTCACTCTGTTCCTAAGTTTCACAGGTTATTTGTTGCCCTGGGACCAGATCGCGATCTGGGCTATCACCGTCGGTACAAACCTCGCTCCGTACACACCGTTGCTAGGCGATCCCGCGTACAAGGTGTTGGTCGGAGGTGGTGCCGTTGGTCAGGCAACACTGATCCGCTTCTATGTGGGTCACGTCATCTTGCTCCCGTTAGCAGGGGCGTTGCTCATGGCGGTTCACTTCTGGCGTATTCGTAAGGATGGCGGCGAGGCTGGCCCACCACCTCCCTCACGTCGTGAGTTGGAAGCCAGGGCGGAACGTGCCGAGCGTACTGTTCCTGTTGCTACACGTTAGCGCTACTACCTGTCTGTTCTATGCTTTGAGAGGATACGAACATGTCAATCGAACAGAAAGAACCAAGAGTACAGACACAGGCCGCCGCCACACAGCGACGATACCGCACACTGGCTGTGGTCAAACAGGAAGCAATCACGCGCGTTGAGAAGCCACTCGAAGACTCTGTTTTCGTGTGGCCCCACCTCCTGGTTCGTGAGTTCTTCGCTGCTACTATTGTGACCGTGATGGTGACAATACTGTCAATTAGAATTGATGCGCCGTTACGCGCTCCTGCTAATCCGAATCTTACACCGAACCCGGCAAAGGCCCCCTGGTACTTCCTGGGTCTACAGGAACTGTTGCACTACTTTCCGCCTACCACTGGTGGTGTGTTGGGTCCTGGCTTGACCTTGCTGGCTTTGGCAGTTTTACCCTATGTTGATCGCAATCCCAGTCGCGCCTATGCGGACCGCAAGGTTGCTATTATGACCTTCACCATGTTCCTGGTGTTCTGGGCTGTGATCACTCTTGCCGGTAGCTTCTTCCGTGGTCCAGGTTGGGTATGGGTCTGGCCCTGGCAGGGCCTGTACTTTGACCTGTAATCAGGCAAAGGCGAAGAGGAAAAGAGGACAATTATGAGTCTTGATACACCACCAATCACACCGCAACAATATGAAGTTCTTCATGGTGGTGGTGCGGAGGCGGCGGAGATCGCGCAGCAACGCCTGTCGCGTCGCCGCTTCTTGCGTAGGTCTATGCTCTCTGTATGGGGCTTGTCTACTACCGCCGCCGTTGCAGGTGCGTTATATATGCTTTATCCAAATCTTGCCGGACAATTCGGTGCCCCTATCACTGCGGGAGCGAAAACTGATTTCCCTGCGGCGGCGACGCTTGAAGAGTTCGCTATTGGCTCAAAGGGTGTGTTCTATAATCAGGCTGCAAGAACATACCTTATCCATATGGCTGCTAGCTTTCCGTTCCGCCCTATTCAGGGGCTTGCCAGTCAATTGGAATCAGAGTATGTCACGAAAGATCAGGATGGCTCGTACTGGATCGCGCTCTATCAAAAGTGTGTTCACCTGGGCTGTACCGTGCCTTTCCGTGATGACTGCTCTAGCTTTAAGTGTCCCTGCCATGGTTCGCACTACAATGTCACAGGTGAGTGGCTTGATGGTCCTGCACCTATTAGCTTGAATCGTTTTGAGATACAATTCAGCGGTTCAGATATCGTTGTGAATACAGGCGTACTGAACACGAAAGTACCTCATCCTGATAACACAACACGACTAATTGCCGCTCCAACAAAACTTTGTAGCGCAAGCTAATACTTTCATCCATAGAAGGATGAGCGTTGTTCGTACCTTTTAACAATGTATACATATGGTGCTGTCTCTTGAAACGGTTTTTTTGTTTTGAGGGACAGCATGTTGTTGAGAATACACCACTTTATCGAAGTTACAAATCATGTCTGTCCAACACGTAAAATATATTCAGACATGTACAAGAGGTTGATTTATGGGAAATTTTGTCTATGCAGCTCTAGGCATTATCGTTGCTCTACTGGTGACGATTGGTCTGCTGTACATGTTTTACGCTCGCTCAAACGCGGTCGAGAAGGCGGGGTCGGGTGCGCTGATTATGCTCGCCGTCGTCTCCCTGATGATACCTGTCTTCTGGATTTTAGAAGGAAATAACCAGGCGAGCGCGAAGACACAACAACATTCGCTCGCGGTACAACGGGGCGAGGGCCTCTATGCGGAGTATTGTATCTCGAACTGCTATACCATTCTGAATAATAAGGTTGTTAATCCCAAATACAATGGCTATACCATCGCACAGTTGAACGCCATGACTGATAACGATCTCATGCGTCTTATCAATGGGGGCAACTATAACCCTGCTGTGCCAACGCCATCAAGCAAAAACGCTATCGTGTACAGTCAGGATTATAATGGTCCTTTGTCTGCAAACGATGTGCAGTATCTCTTCGAGTTTTTGCGCTCAGCAGACCCGGCATATTTGGTGAAGAATGGTTATGCCAGTAGTACTACGCAGGCCGCGTCACAAAATGCCTTTAACACGTTGTCGGATGTGCTACAGAATGGTATTCCACCCGACATTTCCGCGAATGCTCCTGCCTATGCTACCGCTGTGGCTCAAGGTAAAGCTGGTCAGTTCGGCCTTCCAACCGATATGACGAAGATGAACCATGTCACCATGACTATCGTGCCAACCGCTCCTGACCGGAGTTGCCAGCCAGCGTGCTACCAAATTCTGAATCTTGAGGTCAAAGTTGGTACCGTGATTACCTGGATCAATCAGAGTCCTGATAAACACACGGTCACTGCACTTTATGGTAATGGTTCAAGCGTCACAAAGCTTGCGCCACAAATCTTTGACTCCGGTTTCAACAATGGTATTGCGACTGGTCAGAAGTATTCGTACACCGTGACGCAGGCCGCGTATAACTTCAATAAGAACCATACCGTTGTTTACTATTGTCAGTATCACACGCAGATGCTTGCGGAACTGACGATAATGCCTTAGATTGAAATGTCGCGGTCCACAAGAATCGCGACACTGTTTCTTTTCTGATCGCTGTCATGATATACAAGCATATCATGTTGAAAGGGTTTGCGATCTATGCAACAAACGCAACAAACACAACGTAGAGAAATATCCGAGCAGATGTCGTGGGCGCGTGCAATGATTTTTGCCGTTGGCTTTTTCTTCATCGCCGCTCTGCTCGTGGGTCAAGTACCCAGTTACATCTATTTACAGATGACCGCTGCTTCGCTCGTGGGCGCGGAGCAAGGCTCAATAGCAATGGGCCTTACCTGCTTAGGTGGTTTCGCGATTATTCAGGTTATCGTTCTGCTCTTCGATCCTAAGCCAGTTGTGCCGCCCATCATCTTTCCAGCACTCGGCTCTATCCTGTCACTTGGCGGCATCGCGATCATGCTGCTTGCTGTGACGACAGGCTGTAGCATAAATGAAGCTGAGAATGGTGTCCCAACCTGTAATCAGTACTTTCCGCGTACTGATACGCATCTGTTCTCAGTGCTAAGCGGAAACTTTCTCTGGTTCCAACCTCGTGCATTCGATCTTGTGATGATTGGTGCAGTTGTACTGGGCGTCGGTGCTGCGATGGTGTTCTACGGCATCCTGGCGATGCGTGAACAGCGTAACCCGGACCGTCGCGACCTTGGCACAACGCCGCTGATTCGCTGGATGATTATTATCGCTAGCGTCTTACTCGTTGCCTTCACCATCTTCTACACGTACTATAATGACAAAGGGCTTGGCGTGGCACCCTTCCCAGGGCATGTAGTCGGGGGTAAAGTCGTCGATGCACATCCATTTAGAGGTACAAAGATCGTTGATCTTATCCTGGGTACAGTGCTAGGTGCTACCGTCATGTTGATCCTGGGTGCGTTCGCTCTCCGCTTGCACTACCTGATGCGTCCGGTACGTAAACGCACGATGGGCGGTCTATACATGGTCGGTGCCCTCGGCCTCGCTCAAATTGGCGCGATTCTCGTTCTTTTCGGCCTGCTTGCCTACCCACTTATCAACTGGATGCACTACTGGAGCTTCATTGGACTTGGCGACTACTTCACGATTTGCGCTCGCCAGATAGCTATTCCTGCAAGCTGTGCGTTCTCGCCGCAGGCTGGCTACCTCGTTGACGCCATCGTCTCGACGAATTTCTTTGCCGTGCTTGCCTTAGCAATCTGGGGTTGGAGATCACATCGCAATGTGGTCATCATCGGCAGTGTCTCGATTGCCGCCATTCTTGCGCTGACCACACTCCTTGTTCATATGCATCCCGATGAACTACTGATTGGTTTGTTACTGTGTGGCGGTGCTCTTGTCCTTGCCGCTGTATGGACAAGCGTGGCACGCCGTGAGTTCGCTGTTGTGGGTGAAAACAACCTCGGTTGTACAGGAATGTGGTTGGTGGTGGGTACCTGTCTCTTCATCTACCTGGGGGCATTCGCCTTCTTCTCAATTCCAGGCTTCCGTGAGACAGAGCCAAACATTCCGTTCATTTCTGGCTTAAGTGTTCCCGCTCCAGCCGCCGTTGGGCAGGCACCCGCGCTAGGACAGGCCGACGCAGTTTTCCTGCTCATTCTTATGGGTATTCTCGCTGGTATACAATTTGTGTTTCTCATTCGTAACCGCTACAAAGTGTAGCGATGCACGATGTAGGAACGGGATGTGTGAACCACTGTATCGGATATTTTGATACGTTGGTTCATACATCCCGTTTTTTATTTTCTTCGTTTCTTGCATTCGTGCTATAATGAAGTACAATAAAAGAGTAGAAGGAAGACTATGCAGAGTGAACAGCCTCTCAAGGTTTTTATACTTGCTGCTGAAATCGTGCCGTTTGTCAAAGTTGGTGGCCTGGCGGATGTGGTGGGTGCGCTACCTAAAGCTCTTCAATCGTTGGGCCACGACGTTCGCCTTGTCATGCCTCGTTATAAACAGGTTGACCTGGAACGTTTTCAGTTGACAGCAATCATCGAGAACTTGCCCGTGCCAATGGGAAGCTACAAGATACATGTTACCGTATACAAGGGAGCAATTGGCGCTAATATTCCTGTCTATATGATTGACGCGCCACGTTACTTTGAACGCGAAAATATCTATGGCTACACCGACGATGGTGAGCGTTTTATTCTATTTTGTCGAGCTGCATTAGAAGTTGCTCGTGCGCTAGACTGGTCACCGGATATTGTCCATTGTAATGATTGGCATACAGGCATTGTGCCCAATTGGATGCATACCGTTTATAAAGACGATCCGTTCTTCTCACATGCTGCTACTGTCTATACCATTCACAACCTTGCCTATCAAGGAATTTTTGGTTATCGCATTCTTGAGGTTGCGGGTGTCGCTGCAAACGGTTTTGTCTATCCACAGATTGCCGAACTCGCCAATGTCGTCGATATTATGGGCCGAGGTATCCTCTTTGCTGATGCTATCACAACTGTCAGCGAACGCTATGCACAGGAAATTTTGACGCCAATCTTTGGCGAACGCCTCGATCATATGCTTCGTGCGCGACGTAACCGTCTCTTTGGTATTCTGAACGGCGTGGACTATCAAGATATCGATCCAGCTCATGACCATCATATCCATACTATGTTTGATATAAAAGCACTAGATAAGCGATCAGAAAACAAAGTAGCGTTGCAAGAGCAAGCTCATCTGCCAGTACGCAAAGATGTTCCTTTGCTTGCAATGATCTCCCGTCTCGCCGATCAAAAAGGTTTCGACCTGCTCTCACAAATTATCCAGCCCCTTCTTGCACAGAGTGTACAGTTTGTGGTGTTGGGTATTGGCGATCAACACTATCATGAGATGTTTCAGAGCCTTGCTGCCCGATATCCTGAGCAGGTCGCAATATTCCTTACCTTCAATACAGAAATCGCCCAGCGCATCTATGCAGGTAGTGATATGTTTCTTATGCCTTCGCGCTTCGAGCCATGTGGTATCAGTCAGATGATTGCCATGCGCTATGGCAGTGTACCTATAGTACGTAGCGTAGGTGGCCTCGCCGACACGGTGCAAGAATATAACCCACATACTGGCACGGGTAATGGTTTCGCCTTTACCAACTATGATCCCTGGGAATTGTTTGCCGCGATTGTACGTGCCTTAGAGGTGTATCGCTTTAACGGTGTCTGGCGCACCCTGCAAGAGCATGGCATGAAAGCCGATCATTCGTGGGATGCCTCAGCACGTCGCTATGTTGAAGTCTATCGGAACGCATTGCAATTTCATGAAAGTGGAAAATAGCATAGGGGTGGGTACTGTCGAGGGCGCAACTTCGTGATAGGGGAGAGAAACTGCGTTCGACAGTACCCAGGTGAGGGAAATTGAAGAGTGCTACCTCTTACTGAAAATAAACTGTGTAGTGAAGGCTTTTTGCGTATGTCACACATTGCGTATCTCGATTGTCAGGCAGGTATTAGTGGCGAAACGTTGCTTGGAGCTTTGCTGAATGCTGGCCTCGCGCTTGATGTACTAAAACATTCTCTTGTCTCGTTACCTCTGCCACCCTATGAAATGCTACTAGAACACATCTCTGATAAAGAGATGAGTGGTGTTCATGTGACTATCACCACTGCTTCTCAAACGCATGAGATGTATCACTGGGCCGAACTCGAAACGCTACTTGCTTCCCCACAAGCACCTGTGTATATCCGTGAGACTGCCCTGACAATACTACGACATCTTGTGGAGGCAGAGGCTAAAGTATACGGTGGAGAGTTCAATTATCAGTCTTTTGAAATATCAGCACTGTCACTTATCACCATTGTTAGTGTGATAATCGGGCTAAAAGAGTTAGACATCACGCAACTCTACGCTTCTGCACTACCACTGACAAGTGGATATGTACAAACTCCTAATGGGCAGAAACAAGTTCCAACACCCGTTACCCTTGAATTACTTCGTCATGTTAATGCAGTCTGGAAACCCAGTTCGCTTGAAGGTGAGATCGTGACACCTATAGCCGCAGCTCTCCTGGCGACACTTGCACGCTTCGATGCCTCGACATTTACGATTGAACGAGTCGGGTATGGCGTGCGTACAGCATCTCCTGCAACGTCCAATTCTCTACGGCTCTATGTAGGAACATTGCAAGATGTGGCGCATCAAGATGATAGAGGGGCTGATGTAGATTGGGTTACAGTGCTATCAACGAATATCGACAACATGAGTGGCGAACTTCTCGGCGGCCTGATGGAGCGTCTTCTTGACGCTGGTGCGTTAGATGTAAGTTACACTCCGATGCAGATGAAAAAGAATCGTCCAGCAACAATGCTTATGATCGTCTGCCCACTTGAAAAAGGCGACGAACTTGCCTACATCTTGCTACGAGAGACCACGACGCTAGGCGTGCGTATACAACAGGTGCAACGTCTCAAGGCGCAGCGTACTCTACAACGCATTGACACTCCTCTAGGCCCTTTGCTTGTCAAAGTGAAACACATCGGAGCACAAATCATCAGTGCCGCCCCCGAATATGAAGAGTGCCAGCGCATTGCCCGTGAGCAGAATATGCCGCTGGCGGATGTCTATGCGGTTGTACAGCACTGGATTGCGACTAGTATAATAGGTAGTAGAGAAAAATAAAAAGAAATATATCTCTTCCAGAGAGCATGTTTCCCGCTCGTCTGGAATAGGAGAGAGGTCGCATGGAATTCATAGATTGGCGTAAGGGACGACAAACTCAAAACGATGCATCACAAAAAAGGTCCGACGAAAATGCACGCAAGAAGGCATACGCTCACTACGTAGAAGAACAAATACACGATGCAATGGAGCGTGGCCTGTTCGATAACCTCCCAGGTTATGGTAAACCACTCAATCTCGACGAAGACCCTTATGCGGGTGATAAGGCAATGGGCTATCATCTGCTCAAAAATAACGGCTACGCACCAGCGGAGGTCGAATTGATCAAAGACATTCGTACCGAGCGAGAGCGTGCCGAGGTGAAGATTGAGCGCGTGGTGAAAAGAGGGAAGACATTGAGAACGCGCCGTGTCCCGCCCTTCCCCAGTGAAAAACGCGCATTTAATGCCTCTGTCGAAAAAGCTACTGTAGAGTATGAAAAAACATTACAAAACATCAACAAAAAAATCTTGACGTTGAATATTCAGACTCCAGCGGCCCTACATCAGACGCCGCTGCATGTGGAAAAGCTAGTTGCACAGTTCCGTGAGTCGTGTCCTCTCTTTACCGATCTTTCGCCTCGCGCATGGTACCTTTGATATCTACTGTTGTTGCTGCTGGGGTTGCTGTTGTTGTGGGAGCGGCTCTTGCTGCCCATGATCGTACTCGTCTGCTGGAGCGACAACAGGTACCCATTCCTCCTCTTTTGGCACAGCTTCGTATCCTGTGGGAAGGGCGTCTGACAGCGAAACTTTTACGGTGACAGATAGCTCACTCTCTGCACCTCCTCGAAAGACACCACGTGTAGGAGGCACATCTGCGTAGTCACGTCCCACTGCGACACGAATATGGCGTCCTCCCGCTAGCGTATCGTTGGTCGGATCGAAACCAACCCAGCCAAGACCCGGTAATAGTGCTTCAACCCATGCATGTGTTGCACTTTCAGAAGAGCGGTCGCGATGCCCACCCTGTTGAAAAAGATAGCCACTGACATAGCGGCATGGAATACCGAGTGTACGCACCATTGTAATCATAATGTGCGCGAAATCTTGACACACTCCACGTCGGACTTGTAGGGCATCGTCAATGGGTGAGTCAACTTTCGTATTCTTAGGTGCATAATCAATATTGTTGTGCAGTCCCGTCATTGTCTCACGCAGTACCGTGAGGGGATCGTCGCGCCTCTCTACATGTAGCTCATGTGCCAGTTCATAGAGAAGATCGGTGGGGCTTGCAAAGTGACTCGGCATCAGCGTATCCCAATATTCATCACCTGCGGTAAGAGCGTCAAGTTCTTCCCAGGTGTCTGTAGGCAATGCTAGTGGTGGCTCTGGTGGAGTTATCAATTCGACCAGCGATTGTGCGTTAATTGTCAGTTGTGTATGACGATTAGGTACATCGAAGTGATGCACCTTGTTGCCTTGCTCACCACGATAATCCATGATGTGCGAACGCGGACTGGTCACGAGACGGAAGTCCAAACAATGTTGTGTTCCCTCCGTTCGTGGCTGAATACGCACCTCCATGATACTTTCGCTGATAGGTGTACTGTAACGAAAGCGGGTGATATGACGAATGCTATAATACATGTTGTACATCCTTACGAAGTAAGTGCGACGTCAATAGGATACGTAATGTATACCTGATAAAGTGCGCTGTTGATCTGGCGACACTGAAACTGAATGTTTTCCAGGTAAGCGTGCATACTCCCCGCCAGAATCTCGTCAATCTGATCATAGTCGAGCGAGGCACGTAAGCGACCTGCAAGCCGTTCAACGCGTCCGGCATTCCGCACGTTTGTTATCTTCGTGATGGATTGTAGTGCGTTCTGCATCATTGTTGCGGCAAAGCGTAGTGAGCGTGGCGACTCGGCATTCAGAAGCAAGAACTCCGCGATGTGGTCTGGTTGAATGTTGGCGGTATAGACCTTACAATATGCCTCGAACGCCGCACAAGATCGCAACAAGCCAACCCACCTCATGTAATCAAGAGAGGCATTGGTAAACGGTTCGTGAATCTCCATCAGCGAATGGAAGTGTACGTCGAGCAACATTGCCGTTTGCGAGGCACGTTCGGTATAGCAGCCAACGCGAATAAAGTGCCAGCCCTCGCTATGACTCATGGTTGCGTCGGTGACGCCTTGAAAAAGCTGAATACCCTCTTTGACCCTTGCCAGGAACACATGCGGCTGACCATGCCATATTTTCTCGATACTCGTGCTTCTCACACGCAGATACAGGCGATTGAGTTGCTCCCACATTTCTGAACTGATCTGCTCACGAACTTGACGGGCGTTTTCACGGGCGGATGCCAGGCATGAAGCAATGGAGGCACTATTTGTCGTATCGAATGTAAGCTCTTGCATCACGCGATACGCCTCGTCGTCTCCACTTTCTAATGCCGGGACGCGTAGACTACGGTACAATCGTTCCCAGCGCAGGTCCGCATACTGTGCTGACTCTAGCATCTGGTTAAGATTGACATCGAGCAGTCGCGCCGTATGTTCGGCACGCTCTAAATAGCGGCTCATCCAATACAAACTGTCGGCAACGCGTGATAGCATATAGACTCCCTTCTTGATTGGTTGACAAGAGACTTCTTCATCCGCCAACGGGCGACCACAAGGGTCGCCCCTACTATACACGTATTCCATTTAGTGCCCGTCTACTATAGTAGGGTGCGACCCTTGTGGTCGCCCGTTCGTAAACTATCGCTCCCTACTCATGACGCAAGATCCACGTGTCCTTACTGCCGCCACCCTGCGACGAGTTTACTACAAGCGAACCACGCTTCAGTGCAACACGGGTGAGACCTCCAGGGACGATGGTTACGCGATCTCCATTCAAGATGAACGGGCGCAGATCAACGTGCCTCGGCTCGATCTGCCCATTCAAGAAACAGGGGGCACGTGAGAGAGCTAGCGTCGGTTGCGCGATATAGTTGCGTGGATTCGCCAGAATTGCTTGCCGAAATTCTTCACGTTGTGTTGCAGTGCTATACGGCCCAATTAGCATGCCATAGCCGCCCGACTCGCCTACTGCCTTTACCACCAATTTATCCAAATGCTCAAGTACATACTGTCTATGCGCTTCATCTGTGAGCAGATATGTCTCCACGTTAGGTAGGATTGCCTCTTCTCCAAGATAGTAGCGGATAATTGCAGGCACGTAAGCATATAGTGCTTTATCATCGGCAATCCCTGTCCCAATAGCATTGGCAAGCGCAACGTTGCCAGCACGATAGGCATTGAGCAAGCCCGGGACACCAAGCGTCGAATCTGGACGGAAAGCTAGAGGGTCAAGAAAATCATCGTCGATACGGCGATAAATCACATCGACGCGCCGCAGACCTCCGGTAGTACGAGTGTATACAATATTATCATGAACAAGGAGATCACGTCCTTCGACCAGCTCAATCCCCATCTGGCGAGCAAGATAGGTATGCTCGAAATATGCCGAGTTGTACACGCCAGGAGTCAACAAAACAATCGTGGGATCAGGCCGCATAATTGGTGCAAGTGAGGCCAGTGTATTGAGGAGAGCCTGCCCGTAGTGATCTATTGGGCGCACATCGTAGCTGCCAAAGAGCGCGGGAAAGACGTTTTTCATCACCTGACGGTTTGTCAACATGTACGATACACCGCTTGGTACGCGCAAATTATCTTCGAGCACCGCGAACGTTCCATCGGGCAAACGTATAAGGTCCGAGCCAACTATCGAAATATAGGTATCATGTGGAACGTTGAGTCCTTGCATCTCGCGCCGATAATGCTTGCAACTATAGACGAGGGCGCGTGGTACGATGTCCTCTTTGAGGATTCGTCCTTCGTGATAAATATCCTTGAGAAACAAATTGAGTGCTGTGATACGTTGCGTTAAGCCACGCTCGATTCCCTCCCACTCACCACTTGTGATAATGCGTGGCAGCAGATCATACGGCCAGACACGCTCAGTCCCTTCATCCCCACCATAGACTGTGAAGGTAATGCCCTGATTCAGAAATGCAACGTCCGCCGCCTGCTGTCGCTCGTGCAGCGTGTCCATAGATAACTCAAGCAATCGTTGATATAATTCCCCATACGCAGGACGCGCTACACCTCCTTTTTGAAACATCTCATCGTAAGCTTTCTCGAGGGAGTATTGTGAGAAAGGTGGTGGTAATGTGGGTTGCTCAAAGATATCAGACCTGTCTGATCGTATCACGCGCTTTATCCTATGGTGCTATGTGCAACTATACGCCAATACACAAAAACCTCACACAGGCGCGTGTGAGGCGACGTTGCCTAACGTGTTCCTTTGGAGATGTTTGGTTAACTATACAGTATGATAACAGTCAGAGAGAACGCATGTCAAATACTTCCCTATATATGCTAAAATAATAATAAGTATATTTCATCATGTGTGCCTTGATGGGATCACATGTGGTAAGAGGAAGCTATGCAAACAACTGCTACAGCGAGACAGCAACGTAGCCTGGTAGGGGGATTTCGTAATGGACTTCTCGTGCCTATTCTTATTCTCCTGCTTGGTCTAATCCTTGGCGTTTCAGCGAGCATCTATGCATCTATCAGTCAATATAACCTTGGCGAGCAAAAAGTCGCTGTGCAACAGAATGTAGATGGTATGTTGAGTTCGATGATCGACCAGGAGACAGGGGTACGTGGCTATATAAGCACCAATAACACCACCTTTCTGGACCCCTTTACAAGTGGGAGACCACAATATCTGTCCTATCTGCAACAGTTAAAAAATGTAACAAATAATACTTCTTTTAGCAATACCTCAACCTACATACTCACTGCTGACAACCGTGCCTCGGATTGGTATGATAATTACGCATCTGTACAGGTAAAGAATATGGAGGTGGGCAACGTCGCAACTGCTCGTTCAGAGAGTACAAGTGCGGCTGGTAAAGCTTCGTTCGACGCTTTCCGAAATGCAATGGCGCAGCTTCAAGGTGCTGTCAATGTTGATATTGGTGCTGTGCAAGCACAAGTGAACACGTTTAACATCCTCTCTGTTGCATGTGCTGTTATCCTCTCGCTTGTTGCCGCCTTTATGCTATGGCGTGCTTTCAACAGTTTGACAAATAATTTGCAAGATCAATTTGGTACTCTACAAAGTACAACAATGCAACTCGGCTCTGGCGATTTGTCCGCACGCGTGCCCGATCTCTTCTATACCGAGCTACGTCAGCTAGGACAAACCTTTAATTCGATGGCCGTAAAATTGCAAGACCAACAACACGCGCTACAAGAGCGCGATATCATGGAGAGTGTACAAGAGTTAAACTCAATCCTGACGAAAAGCCTTGATCTTGAGACGCTGCCAAAAGAGTTTATCGGCAATGTACTTTCTTTGCTCAACTTACAACTCGGTGTTCTTTATCTTTACGATCATCCCACACGCCAACTGAACATGTTTGCTGCACAGGGGATAGATACGCAGAATGTACAGAGCGATTTCCACCTCGGCGAAGGGCTTGTTGGACAGGTTGCCCAGAGTCGCAAAACACTCTATCTTACTTCTCGTAACGAAGGCGAGAAAGAGCCATTTCGTGTGAAAACATCTCTGGGAACAGTTTTACCCTCTGGACTCTATCATCTTCCACTTGCTGATGGCAAAAACCTGCTAGGTGTTCTTGTTGTCGGGTCTGTCTACCCGATGAATGAGAAAGCTCGTAATGTCTTGAACGTGGTGGCAAGCAATCTTACTTCTGCTTTAAGCAATACACAAGCTTACCGACACATTCAAGAGCAGGCGGAAGAGTTAGAGAAGCGCAGCCGTGAACAAGAATCCGCCAATATAGCACTACGTCGTCAGCGTGACGACTTAACCGTGTTGAATGCCGCCCTTGAGGACGCAAATAAAGCCAGAAGTCAGTTCCTCTCTACCATGTCGCATGAGTTACGTACTCCCTTGACCTCTATTCTCGGTTTCAGTCAAATCTTGCTACGTAACAATGATAGTAAAAACTTCAACTCACGGCAGAAAAGCAATATTGAGCGCATCTTAAAGAATGGGCAGCATCTGCTCTCTCTCATCAACGATGTACTCGATCTCGCAAAAATCGAAGCTGGACGTATGGATGTCAATAATAGCGAGGTTGATCTACGTGAACTGCTTTCAAACGCTGTCGAAGAAACGCACTCGATTGCGGTAGAGCAGAAAGTCGCCTTGCAATGGCATGTTGAAGAGGGCATTAGCTCAATCGAAACTGATCCCATTAAACTGCGTCAGATATTGCTAAACTTGATTTCAAATGCCTTGAAATTTACCGAGAAAGGTTCCGTTACAGTGAGTGCAAGGCGTCTCCCTTCTCTTGCCACAACGAATCCCACTACTGAACACACGGAAAGTGCCTATGAAGGCAATATTGACCAAATAGCTATTTCCGTACAAGACACAGGTATTGGCATCTCACAAGAAATGCAGGAACGCATCTTTGAGGCGTTTTATCAAGTCGATGGTAGTAACACACGTAAATATGGTGGTACGGGTCTCGGACTTTCCATCGTTCGTCAACTTACAGCATTACTAGGTGGCAAGCTAGAGCTACAAAGTATGCCTGAGCAGGGGAGTATCTTTACTCTCTATCTACCTGTCAGTGCCCGTGCCTTACGTCCTGAGCAGCAGGATACTCGTCTCAATAGTGGTGCGTTAGCACTGCAAGGCAAGTCGCCAACAGTCAACGTGATAGAAACGCTCGCAGAAGAGAATGAACAAGACCAGCATCTGATACTTGCAATTGACGATAACCCTGATGTGATTAGCCTTATCAACAATGCACTGGAAAATTCTCCTTATCGTGTGATTGGGGTCAGCGACTCTTCAAAAGCGGTAGAGGTGGTGCAGCAATTGCAGCCGATAGCAGTGACGCTCGATGTCATGATGCCGGAGGTCAACGGCTGGCAAATTCTGCATCAACTACGCGCCAATCCTGCTACCGCGACCATTCCAGTCATTATGCTCACCGTGCTAGAAGACCGCTCTGCGGCGCATGTGTTGGGTGCTGATGAGTATCTGGTGAAGCCTGTAGAACGAGACACCTTGCTCAACACGCTACGTCATGTTGCTGCTCATAACACGCTCTCACCTGTCACTGTATCCAGCATCACAGCCATACAAGAAGAGAACGCAAACACATCATCTTCGCAACAACAATTTCTTGTTCTGAATACCGAGCAATCTGAGCAAGCTGCATTAGAACGTGTCCTTTCGGAAGCTGGTCTAACAGTGAAAACGGCCTCAACCGAAATGGAGATGCTGAACATTATACAAAACTCTAAGCCTGATGTTATTGTATTGCGCGTCATTCCTGATGCCGCAAAGGAGTCATAAATAAGACGTGCAAGATACACAAACGACGAAAACAATCCTCATTGTCGATGATAGTGAGGATATGCGTACCCTGCTTGGGCAAGTGCTAGAGGGCGAAGGCTACACCCTTTTCTATGCAGAAGATGGCGACGTGGCAGTCTCGCAGGCAGTAAAGCATCATCCGTGCCTCATTCTCATGGACATGTCCCTGCCCGGCATCAGTGGTTGGGAAGCTGTAGAGCAGCTACGCGCCATGCCAGACTTCCAGCACACACCCATCATCGCCGTTACCGCCTACGTCACCAAAGCCGACGAAGAACGCGCCAAAGCCGTCGGCTGCAACGCCCATCTCGGCAAACCCTTCGACATCATGCAAGTGCTTGACATGATAGAGTTGCTGTTACAGAATTAGGAGTAGTTCGCAGTTGTAGAGTTCGATTTATCACACCCATTTGGTAGGCGTAGGGGTCCGATTTATCGCACCCAAGCACGAGCGAAGCAATGTGCGAGTCCCACATATGATGTATAACAAAGCCGACATCCCCAATATACGTCTCGTACAACGTGAGATAGCGCGTCTCTTCCCTCATGTACCTCTGTCTGCTATAGAGCGCGTAGATGAGGGCGTCTCCACCTATGTCTACAGAATACACAGGAAAAACGAAATTTTTTATTTACGTCTCCTACCAGAGATAGGGGCCAGCTTCGCCCCCGAAGTCCGTGTCCACCAACTGCTACGCGATAAAGGTGTTCATGTGCCAGAGGTAGTGTACTTTGAGCATCTCAACGAAGCGTTACAACTCTCCCTCATGCTAACCACCGAGACCAAAGGGACACATATAGGACATTGCACATCTATAGAAGACCAGAGGAACATTCTCAGACAGGTTGGCAGAGACCTCGCCATTATCAATAACATACCCGTACAAGGCTTTGGTTGGATGAAAAGAGACAATGATGAGGTCATGCAACTGAAAGCAGAACTTCCAACGTACAGAGCTTTTATCTATGAACATCTTGAGGATGATCTTACGCTACTAGCAAGCAAACAGCTACTAAGTGGTAGTGACATAACGAACATTTATAGTATTCTTGGTCGTTACAACCCCTGGCTCGACGAAGAACAAGCATACCTTACACACGGCGACTTTGATGCAACCCACATCTATCAACAGCACGGCCACTACACAGGCATTCTCGACTTTGGCGAAATCCGAGGAGCCACGTCATGGTATGACCTCGGTCACTTTCGGCTGCATGAGGGCGAAACGCTATCTAACACAGTTATGCCGTATCTCATCGAGGGCTATCAAGAAGTTGCGCCTTTGCCACCAGATTATGCACAACGTATAAGTTTTGCAAGCTTGTTGATTGCTCTTAGAATGCTTGCACATGTGACGAGGAAGTATCCTGATCAACCTCTAGGTCATAGTGTAACGTCTGTGCGGAGAGATATACAGGTGTTACTTGCCTGAAAGGAAGCATTTCGTTTTATCTTCCCTATCCTTTCAGCTTCTCCGAAATTAGGACTCATCCTGACCGCATGAGCTAGTATACTAGAAGTACAATATCCTAATGATCACAAGCAGAGGAGAATACCATGTCAAAAGAACAACTTCTACAGGAGTTAGCAAATGCATTTGAGCAACTCATTGGAACCGCTACTGAAGCAGCACAACGCGGTGTTACTCGTCAAGGAGACACATGGGGACCACGCGAGATCGTAGCCCATCTAGCAGGCTGGGAAGTCATGGCTACCATGCGTATTCCCAAGATTGTTGCTGGGATGCCACCCCTTGAGGATACAGACGAAACACGGCAAGCTGTCATGGATGATGCGATCAACGCGACGATTGTCACGATGATTGGAGATCAATCACTGAATACGGTGTGCGGCATACTGCGCCAAGCATACCATCGTGATATCGAGATGCTCAGGAAGTTGGATGAAACGTTCTTTCAACCAGGTGAATATGTCTATGAACGAACGAAAGGCGTCATTGAGCATTGTCAAGAACACCTCCAAATACTCGTTCTCAGTCACCCCTGATTTTTACGTAATCGCCTCCTTTCGGTTGGTTTTGTGAGTTCTATAACCTTGCTCGTATCCATTGAGCGATTTCTTGTGGAGCCTCCGAAATTGATTTATGGCTACTATCATACAAGGTCATGGGAGGGTTGGTAATAGCTGCGTGGTCTTTGAGCCAATGATTAAATTGAAGCATCTGCTCAACAAAATCCTTTGAGCCTGATGCTCGCCATTGTGGTCGTGCTGTAAGACGGTCTTTTAAGATGGTATCATCACAAACCATTGCCAAGTAGTAGATTGTCGAGAAATACCTTCGTTCTAAGCAGGTTTCAAATTGCTCTGGGAGGGCAGTGCCACAGAGTACCACTGAACGACCATTTTGACCAATGTTCTTGGCAACTCGTAACCACATATTGTGATAGTCCTGATAGCCATGCTCCTTCGTAGCAGGGAACGCACCCCAGAGAATATCCGACTCCATGACCACACACTCTTTCAACAGTGAAACCAGAGAAAGGCATACCGTTGTTTTTCCTGAGCCGCTCGCACCGGTAACGATGAACAGTGGTTGTTGCAAGAATGGATGAGCGTAGTGGCAAAACGGACAGATGGCATAGGGGCCAGAAAGATCGATAGTCTTTTCGACGGCATATTCGCCACATTGCGGACACACGTTAAACACAAGAGTTCTCCTAGTACATGCCGAGTATATTGATGAAATCGTCACCTATACCGCAATTATACATAAAAGATTGTGAATTGTCATACAAGGCGGCATGGGCGCGAGACTCACGAGACTGATAGTCGGTTAGAGATGATACCGCTAGAAGAATAGAAACATGAGTCATCAAGCCTCTTTGTTGTTTAACATCTTTAGACGAGGTACGCTTTATGCCGATGTTTGGTAAACCAAAGGATAATACGACGAGGAAGGGCGAGATTACCGAGAGTGCTATTCTAGCAAGATTAATACAATCAGGGTATCGGTGCCTTATTCCTTGGGGGCATGATCATCGTTACGATATTGCAATCGACGATGACGGAAAACTTGTTCGCGTTCAATGTAAAACAGCAAGATATATTGAGGAAGGAGGATGTCTTGAGTTTAATACGGCTATCACTTATGCCAGAGTTGGAGGCAAGCCACATATAAGAAAAGGATATAAAGGAGAAGCAGATTACTTTGGTGTATATTCTCCTGAAACGGGTAAATTCTACTTAATTCCTGTAGATGATGTGCCAGATTCAGAAGCAAAACTTCATTTGCATCCAACCAAAAATAACCAGCAAAAAGGTATTCGTTGGGCGCAGGACTACGAAATATAAGAATTTGTCACTCACAAAAAGAGCTTCTAGCAAATCAGGCTAGAAGCTCTTTTTGGAGTCCAAAAGAGCCGATGAAGAGAGTTGAACTCTTGACCCATGCTTTACGAAAGCATTGCTCTACCACTGAGCTACATCGGCAAGTTAGTGGTGTAAGTATACCATATTACGAAACGGCTGCTCTACCAACTGAGCTACATCGGCATGATTTTAATTATGTGTCTGTAAGACGAATGTGCTGCTCTACCACTGAGCTACACCGGCTAACCGTTTTATTCACTCTTATTGCTTACACTATATCGTGTGAACGTGCAGATTATACCCTTAATCCACCCATCCTGTCAAGCATTTTTTATGTCTCTCTCCTAGGGTATCATCCCTCTTCACGTATAGCCCCGAAACGGCGCAACATCAATCTCGACAAGGAGCAAGCGGTATGGTAAGATATGGCTAGCGATTCGCATTCTATGTATTTGTCTGGCTAGTTTGGAGACCCACCTACATGCGTTCCCTGTTATTGGCAACGACCAACCCTCATAAGATTGAGGAGTTTCGTGCTATATTTGCTGATCTGCCCTTTCAACTGCTCTCACTCGCGGACGTTTCCCTTGCTGATATGGATGTCGAGGAGACCGGAACCACCTTTCAACAGAATGCGGAACTCAAAGCCCTTGCCTATACCAAAGCGTCCAACATGCTCTCGCTTGCCGATGATTCTGGCATAGAAATTGATGCCTTCGACGGTGCCCCCGGTGTCTACTCTGCCCGTTTTCTAGGAGTCGATACCTCCTATGAGGAACGTTTCCGCGTCATTCTTGAACGATTACATGGCCTTCCCGACGCGCAACGTAAAGCTCGCTATCGCTGTGTGATCTGCATCGCAGAACCATCAGGATATCATCGCAGCGTTGATGGCATCTTGGAAGGCTTCATCGCCGATGAGCCGCGTGGCAAGGGCGGTTTTGGCTATGACCCGATTTTTCTGGTGCCAGAATTTGGCAAGACCGCTGCAGAGCTACCGCCAGAGGTGAAAAACCGTATTAGCCATCGTGGACGTGCGGCCAAACTTGCACACCCACTACTCGAAGAGTGGCCCGTTTCCACGCAAAAATAAATACAAACGCTGTATATTGGAGTAGTTGAAAGAGATGTAAGGAACGCATTACTATGGCGAAAAAGCCACCTGTCCGTGTAGCTCTCGACCTGGAAACAACGGGTCTACATGCCGAGCAAGATGCCATCCTTGAGGTTGCCGCGATCAAATTTCAAGGGTCCGAGGTACTCGACGTTTTTGAATCATTTGTCGCCCCCGGTCGTGCTATCCCCTATCGCGTGCAGCGTCTCACAAGTATTACCACAGGTTTGCTTACAGGGGCACCACTTTTCGAGGTCATTGCCCCCAAACTCCAAAGCTTTCTCGGCGATCTTCCTATAGTCGGACATAGTATTCCCTTTGACGCAGGCTTTTTACGGAAGCGTGGCCTTGCCTATGCCAACCCCTTGATTGACACCTTTGAGCTGGCGTCGGTGCTGCTGCCATCTCTCAAGAGCTATAGTTTGGGACAGGTTGCAGAAGCACTCGGCATCGCGGTTCCATCAGGTAGACATCGTGCAATGGTCGATACTGTGCTCGCTAAGGACGTATTTCTCGCTCTGCATCAACAACTTCAGACCGTTGATCTCGCCTTACTCAAGGACCTGGCAACCCTGGATGCTCCGCGTTCCTGGCCTTTGTTAGGCTTTTTCCGCCAGGAACTGCGGAGCCGACAAGAGCAAGAAGGCACACAGGTAGTACGCGGAAGCCTCGGTGATCTGTTTGCATCACAATTGGGCGTAGACCCGCGCATCTTATCATTCGCGATTGCTCGCAACAACGCCGAAAATATTCCTTCCGCAGAACACATGGTGCAGGAGCCAGTGCAGGAACATCCGTCTTCGCTTGGGCAGATTCAAACACAGCTAGAGATTATGCACCAACAAGAGGAAGCCGTCGTAACCCCGACAGAACTCAAAGGTTATCAATCGGCCCGTACAGCAGTGCGTGATGCATTTGAGCATTTTACACCATTGTTGTTAGAAGTGACGGCTGGTGGAAAGGATTACACACCTGCCCTCGTATCGGCTTTAGAATGGCTCACGGAATCTGTTCAGGAAGGTGAGCAACCAAAACGTCTTGTAATTGCGTGTAGCAATCAGCACAGCGTGCGGCGTCTGCTGGAAACGCTTTTACCCCGTTTGCAAAAGCGTCTCGCACGTCCTCTTTCGATTGCATATTGGGCGGAGCGTGATGGTTATCTCTGTCCTCATCGCTGGTTTGGGGCGGCACTACGGCGTACAAATGGCGAACTGCCTGCAGAACAAGCGCGTGGACTGGCAAAAGTAGGATTGTGGGCGCAGCAGACTTTGACGGGTGAACGGCGCGAACTGACACTGCTACAACAGGAACATGCAGCCTGGGAACGTATCTCGTCTGGTATCGAGCGCATCCCGTCAGGCGATACGCGCTCAGGGACGATGTATGAACGCTGCGCCTATCGTAAACGCGGCTATTGTTTTGTGAGTCGTGCGGAAGAGCGTGTGCAGGCCGCGCAGATTATTGTGACGACGCATGCGGGCTTGTTCGATGATCTCTCCAGTTCGCATTCGCTCCTTGCCCCAATCGACTATCGCCTTGTTCTCGATGCGGATATGCTGGAAGAGGAAAACGCACGCTGGAGTAGTGCTGATCTCGATCAGAGCCGCCTACTTGAATTGATCAACACTATTGGTGTAGAACTACCTGATGGTCGCTATCAAGGTCTACTTGCCCTTGCTGCACCCTCGTTACGAGATCGTGGTCCTGGTGGTCTATCTACGACATCGACAATTGCTAAAGCCGAACTTGATACACGTATGCTCACGTGGTTTCAAGCACTACGACAAGCTCGTGTTGCCGTCGAGAAACTCTTTGCTTCCTATCGCCGTTTATTGGAAGAGTTTATACAGCAAGGTATCAACGGAAATGGACGCGACAAGGGAAAGGGCGAAGCATCAGGACGTGACAAAAATAAGGGTGATGCATCAGGGCGTACACATGGTGGACATAATGCACGCTCTAATGAACGTACCGATCTTCCATTGCGCTTGACAGGACAGATACGTGCACTCAATGCCTGGACAGATACGGAACGCGCGTGGCAACAGGCTGCGACACGTTTACAGGCCGTAATCGACATTGTGTATGAGGCCGAGAAAACAATCCTCACGACTCAACGGAGTCGCCATCGTCTCGATGTTGGTAGTGGTGAAGATAGTTCGGTCGCCTCAGAGCTTGTAGCCGCCGCACAACAACTGCTCGAACAGAAGAAACTTGGACAGCAAGCAATGACGCTCAGCGATGGCGACATTGTGTACTGGCTACGTATGCCACCACTTCCTTATCCACAGGCATCAGCGCGTGCGGATGAAAATGGTGAGGGAACACCTGTCTTATATTCTCAATTGGTACAAACGTCTGTTTTCGTGAAACGTTTTCTCGTTCGAGAGCATTCCAGTACAATATTTGTGGGGTCGTCGCTCTCTGTCGATAACTCTTTCGCCTATTATCGTGAACGCTTTGGACTTGAAAACGAGATATGCCCAGCCTTTTCCGTTACTATCGAACATCATGAGCAAACATTACTTTACCTCCCAAATGATGTACCAGAACCAAATATGCCACAGTACCAGCGTCATCTTGAGGAGTCGCTGACACAGCTTGCTACCACACTCAAAGGGCAAACAGTTGTACTTTTTACCTCGCATGCTGCTCTGCGTAGTTCATACTTTGCTATCAAACAGGTGCTTGAGTCACGTGGTATCCTGGTGTTAGGGCAGGGAATGGATGGCTCACCACGTCAGTTATGGCAGATATTTCAGGAGCAGGAACACGTTGTTTTACTGGCGACGAGTAGTTTTTGGGATACTGTAGAAGATACGCAACACTCACCGACCTGTATTGTTGTAACGCGCCTCCCTATGCCTGTGTTAAACGATCCTCCAATGGCGGCAAGAGTTGAACACTACTCAGACCAGCTACATCAACTCACAGTTCCAGTTGCGGCTCTCCGCATGCGGCGTATTCTCAATCGACTAGCCTGGAACGAAACAACGCGCAACGTAATTGTGCTGTTTGATCGTCGCGTCACATCAAAAGAGTACGGCGCAATGATCTTACATAGCCTGCCGCGTTGCTCACAACGCCAGTCCCCCGCATCACACTTGTCCGAGTCCGTTCTTGAATGGCTCTCAGGAACAAGTGTTTGGGAAGATGCTTAGCTACAATAACAAGGAAATAGAGTATGTCGTTAGAGATATCTATAGTGAAGGAAGAGCCTCAGCCTCTTCGTGTTGTTCATGGAGCCTGTCCACACGATTGCCCTGATACCTGTGCATTGGAGACACTTGTCGATGAGCAGGGGAGAGCCGTAACTGTGCGTGGTCGTAAAGACCATCTAGTGACACAGGGTTGGCTCTGTGCAAAGGTCAATCGTTATTTGGAGCGCGTCTATCATCCCGAACGTCTACTCTATCCCTTGAAACGTGTCGGCCCTAAAGGAAGTGGAAACTTTGAACGCATTTCGTGGGATGCTGCAATTGCAGAGATTGTAACACACTGGACCTATATTGTTACTCAACACGGGGCGCAGTGCATTCTCCCCTATAGTTATGCGGGAACGCTTGGTCTTGTGCAGGGAGCAGTTGTCGATACTCGTTTTTGGAACCGTCTTGGGGCCTGTAAGCTAGAACGAGCAATTTGTGGTCATGCCGCTGAAGAAGCCGTGATGCTGACAATTGGCGGACGCCTTGCTGTGTCACCAGAAACGCTGCCGCAAAGTAAACTCATTCTCATCTGGGGCAGTAATCCAGCAAGTACCGCTCCTCATATTATGCCCTACTTGCGGAAAGCACAGCACGCGGGTACGCGTGTCATCGTCATTGATCCCATTCGCACTCTGACCGCTCGCTCTGCTGATCAGCATATACAACCACTTCCCGGTAGTGATGCTGCCCTTGCATTGGCGATGATGCATGTTATGGTCGAAGAAAACCTGCACAATCGCGCATGGATCGCCGAACACACTGTAGGCTGGGAACACCTGCTAGAACGTATTCAACAGATGCCTCCTGAACGCGCCGCCGAAATCACTGGTTTAGCGGTCGAAACCATAGGAGAACTCGCACAAGCCTACGCGACTACTTCACCTGCGTTGCTGCGTATCAGCGATGGCATCAATCGTCATACCAATGGCGGCCAAACCGTGAGAACCCTTGCCTGTCTGCCTGCCGTTGTGGGGCAATATGGTATCGCTGGCGGCGGACTCATGTATAGTACAAGTGACTGGTTTAAGTGGAATAAGGATGCGATAGCGCATAGTAATGATGCTGTTTGCCCTCCTGCTCCTCGCACGCTTAACATGAACCGCCTGGGCGCAATTCTTACAGGTGAAGCCAATCCTCCTGTCTATTCGCTGTATGTCTATAACGTGAATCCTGTCGCATCGACGCCAAACGCTGGCAAGATTGTGCAAGGCTTGCAGCGGAACGACCTGTTTACCGTTGTGCATGATCTATTCTTGACAGATACTGCACGCTATGCCGATATTGTGCTTCCCGCGACCAGTCAGCTAGAGCAGGTTGATGTTCACAAACCCTATGGACATCTCTCCCTTCAATACAACGCACAAGCTATCGCACCACTCGGTGAGGCAAGAAGCAACTGGGATGTCATGCGGGCATTAGCAGGGGCACTTGATTTCAAAGAATTCTGGCTTCATGACGACGCCGAAGCCGTTATGCGTGAAATCATTGACGCAACTGCCACTATGAACCCGCGAGCGCAAGGATTGACGCTTGAACGCTTACAAGCTGAAGGCACATTGCCCTTTGTTATTCCCGGTGAGGAGCGTGTGCCCTTTGCCAATGGTATTTTCCGTACACCCTCTGGTAAAGTCGAGATGTATTCCGCACAAGCCGCCGCGAAGGGTTATGACCCTGTACCAAATTGGGTGCCAGAGGTAGAGACAAGAAGACCGAGGAAGATACGCCATACGAGCGACGAAGAGGATTTTTACACAGCGTCTCCTACTGAAGCTCTACCTCTGCTGTGTCCCGCCTCTCATCACTTTATCAGCTCGACATTTGCTAATCTTGATACAATGAAGACCAAAGAACACGCTCCAACACTACGCATTCATCCGCAAGATGCTGCACTACGCAAGATTCGTAGTGGACAAACGGTACGTATCGGCAACGAACGTGGGTCATGTGAACTTGTAGCCTGCGTAACTGAAGATGTGCGTCCAGGGATGCTGGCGACAACCACCGTCTGGTGGCCTCACTATAGCCCCGACCAACGTAATGTCAACTGGACGACATCCGATAGGCTCGCTGACTTCGCAGGTGGTAGTACCTTTTACAACAACCTGGTGACAGTTGAACCGATGTAGGAAGTCTTGTCGTACACCTATATAGAGTGGTTCTGATGAAAGATTTCGTATAGCACTATTCCTGTTGCTACGGCGAGGTTGAGCGAGTCGCTGCGTCCAACCATTGGAATATTCACCATTGTATCGCAAACGGCTTGTTGCTCTGGTGACAGACCCTCGCGCTCGCTGCCCATCAGCAAGACGAGTGGACGATGATACCTTGCCTGCCTGTACTCAACAGGAGCGGAGTCGGAGGTACCAATGACTGTAATTGTTTGTTGCTTTTTCCATTGTGCGAATGTAGCGAAACTGGCCTTGACAAGGTGTTGCGAGAATATGGCACCCATGCTTGCCCTCAATGCCCCTGAATCGTAGGGGTCGGCGCACTGGCCGAGTAATATGAGACCGGCACAGCCGACGGCATCACTGGTACGTAGGATGGTACCGATATTACCAGGGTCCTGAGCTGCATCAAGGGCGATCCAACATAAGCCTTCGTGCGTTTGTATACGGTCCAGTTGCAGCCAGCGTTGATGTACTACGGCTCCCAATCCTTGCGGGCCATCTTTGAAAGAGAGGCTTTTGAATACACCCGCAGAAACTTCAAGGCAAGGAACGCCTTGTGCTTGTTGCTGCTGTACCAATTCCAGGCCAAATTGACTTTTGAGAAGTGTGGGTGCAAAGATAAGTGTGTGTATCTCTGCATGGAGCAGTATTGCTTCGGCTACGATACGAATACCCTCAATAAAGAAGAGCTTTGTCTGTTCTCGCTCATGACGATGAGCAAGGTTGCGTATCTGCTTGATACGAGCGTTTGCTATACTAGAAATAATCATTAGCATCCAGGAAGTATCTATAATGAGCAAATTTCTTTTATGCCTGAGTATACAAACGTCTAGTGTATACTGTCAAGGATGCGGGTTTTAATTTTATTCAAGAAATACGAGAGCAAGTACTAGTAAAAATAGCAAAAAGGTTATATAATTGTGTGTGATGTGATATAATAGCGTGCATTGAAGCTGGTAAAAATCGTGAGGTTGCAAATAGCATATGTCGCAAAATTTTATACAAGACACTGAGATGACGCAATTTTCTTCAAATATACTACGCCAGCAAAAAGTTCTCAAGTATGTGACGGACATCGGTTCCTCTTTGCACTTACAAATGGATGTCAGGACGCTCCTTAGTAGAATTGCTGCTGCGACATGTGAGGCGTTAGGTTTCCGTCATTCTGCCTTGTATTTAGCTGGCATCGATGGTCTTTTTCATGTAGAGGCTACGTGCGGCCTTTCACCTGAAGAAGAAACATACCTCCATCAGCATCCACTTCCAAATGAGGTGGTGGCTCTGCTTATTGATGATGCGTATCGCATCATCAATTCCTATTTTGTCCCCACAGAATCACTTCTTTGGGAAAATGAACTCTTCTCAACGCACTTTCTTACTGTTGCTGAAGAGCAACCTGTATTGACGACGCATTTTTCTTTGTCTGAATGGCAAGCAACTGACTTGATTGTGGTTCCTCTGGTAAGTGCCGATAACATGTTGCTGGGATTATTAACGCCGGATGCTCCTCTTGATAACATGCGTCCAGATGTGACGTTGATGGCGTGTCTTGAATTGCTCGCGAACCAGGCGGCGATTGTGATTGAAGGCACGCGCTTGTATGAGAACGCAAAACAAAATAGCGAAGAACGGGCCGCCCTTATTGAAATCGGACGCGCACTTTTTTTGCCTGATGCGCTGCGCGATCTCCGCTCTGTTTACGAAACAATTTACGAGCAAGTACAGCGCGTTATGCCAACAGATGCTTTAATGGTTGCTCGTTATGTTCCTGATGAAGATAAACTTTCGCTGGACTATATTGTCGATGAAGGTATTGTCTATCCACCAGAAGATTATGATGATATACCCGCATGGGCTTCAAAACTTATGTTGAAAGAGCATAAAGCATTTCTCTTTGTCACACAGGAAGAATATAGCGCGTTTATTCGTACTACAAAAACAAACGAACGAGCGGATGTGTTGGGTGGCATGCGCCCATCGGAGTCGATGCTCTTTGTTCCTATTCATTTTGGAGAAAAAGCACTTGGTACGCTCTCCGTCCAAAGCTACACGCCTCATGCGTATACACAGCGTCATGCGGACATGCTACAAGAGATTAGTATACAGGCAGGTATCGCCATTACGAACGCTCGTCTCTATATAGAGCTACGTGAAGCGGTGAGACGCGCCCAAGAATCAGAACAACTGAAAAATCACTTCCTTATGATTGCTTCTCATGAATTACGCACGCCCCTCACAGCCATTCAAGGCTATTTAGAACTACTCAGTATTCATGGCAGCACGCTTAGCGAGAGGGATAGAGCGCGTTTTGTAACCAATGCTCGCCGTGCCTCAGAAGAGGTTATGCTGCTGCTTGGCAATGTAATGGACACCAGCCATATAAACCAAAGAGAGGTAACGCTTAATCTAAAGACAGTGCAACTTCATCAAACTCTTCTACCTGTACTTGACATTCTGGAACCCACGTTGGCGCGTCAAAGCAGGGAGGTGGAGCTTGTTATGGACAATGCGTTGTATGCGCGTGCTGATGAGGCACGTCTCCGTCAGATTTTGCTCAACGTGTTAACAAATGCGTTAAAATATACGCCAACGGGTACCAATATTCGTGTGAGTACAGAACATCGGCTCTTTTCTTCCTTACCGTCAGCGTTTCAAGGGAATCAGCAGGATGCACAATTTGTTGTGATCGCCATTCGAGATTGGGGAAATGGTATTGCGCTAGAGGATCAGGAACGACTCTTTACTAAATTTGTGCGCCTCCCTTCTGCTATTGAGAGCGTACAACATGGCTCTGGTCTGGGGCTGTACCTGTGTAGACAACTCGTAGAGGCGATGGGTGGTTTCATCTGGGTTGAGAGTCCTGGTATTGTGGGTGAGGGAACAACGTTTTTTATTGCTTTGCCACAGCCAATAACCTGATATCAGTCATGTCAATTGACGCTACGCATGACCTATGCTATGCTACCATAACGCTAGAACAGAACAGTATGTATGGTGAGTCAGGAGGAATAATTCATGAATCTGTATGAGCAATTATTGACGGTGCGTGAGCGTCTCGAAGGAATCGGTGCCCATGATGATAGTATGGACCTTGTAGAAATGTTGTTGAAGCGAGCAGAGCCTGCAAAGAACGATAGAACGAATACAACACAAGTTCAGGTATTGCGTCACATGCTCCGTATGCGTGAGGTAAGCGACAACTACAACATCTACAATGACTTGCAGGTATTGGTGAGTGAGCGCGACGATGCTGAAGTAGCTGCACACGAAGATGCTGCCCCAGCCGCATATGAGGACACAGAACATCGGCCCAAACCGAAATCGTTCTATAAAGAGCGTAAAGCACAACAGGAAAAGACAAAAAAGAAGGGCTAGTCTAACTACAGAAAGACTGCCCTTCTCTTGTTTTTCGATTCTTCATAATCATGTCTTGCAAGATTATACGATCTTGCAAGACACCAAGACATAAAAATGCTTGACTTTTCCCTATGTATCGGCTATACTCGTCTTCGTCAACTGGAAACGCAAGCGGGTTTGGTGTAGCGGTAACATGCGACTTTCCCAAAGTTGAGACCACGGGTTCAAATCCCGTAACCCGCTCTAGGCAGACAGGCTTCTCAATGCGAGAAGCCTGTTTTGTTACTCAACTCGTTCCTGTTTCCTATGCAGATACTCTTGCATCTTCCGCATATCACGCGCAACCGTTCGTAACCCGATCAAGCAAACAATACCAGCCAGTGCAAGGCAAACGGGTGCTGTCGAAAGTAGTGCTGTTCCCAGTGCCTGTGCCTTATCCATCCCCAGCGCATGAAACCTGTCTGACAACGCTCCAATCAACGTTGGTGACGAGGCATCACCAAGCAAATGCGCCAGCAGCAGCGCGAGACCGAATGCCGTTGCGCGTACTTGTGGCACAATTACATCCTGTATGATTGCGTTCAATGGTCCAAGACACAGACTCAGACAGATGACTGCAACAAAAAAGGCTGCGATAAATGGCAGCAGTGTATGCAACGACAGCGCGAACCACGTCATTGGGGCACCAACAAGAAAGGAAAAGGTGACAACAATCATGCGACCTTCAGGACGGCGACGCTGGAGATAATCTGAGGCCCACCCTCCTGCTAATGTTCCAATCAGACTTCCACCTGCCAGGACCGCCCCAGAAATTGAAGCGGCTTGGCCGACAGTAAGGGAAAACGCTTTATGGAAGTAGGTTGGTATCCATGCCGATGCACCTCCGACTGTGAAGAAGCTGAAGACAAACGCGCCCAGTATAACCCAGTAGGTCGGAATACGGAAGAGATGTCTCACGGCTCCCCAAAAGTCTTTTCCTAGCCCACCATGTGTTACGCTCACTTCATCACCATCTTCTTGTTCGTAGATGCCGCGTGCTGGTTCAGTAGCACGCCAGATCAGGAATGCAGCGATCAAGCCGGGAATACCTACAATGAAGAATGCCCAATGCCAGCCAAAGGCATCGGCAACCAGGCCACCCATTACGAGTCCGAACGCTGTTCCAATAAGATTGCCGATAGAATAGAATGAGAGAACTCGCCCTCGGCTCTCTTTCGGGAAGTAGTCGCCAAGTAGTGAAAGTGTTGCAGGGGCATAGCCAGCTTCGCCAATGCCAAGTACGGTTCGCGTAACAAAAAGCTGCATGAAGTTGGTAGTAAAACCTGCTAGGGTTGTCGCAACACTCCAAACGCCAACGCAGATGGCAACAATATTTTTACGGGTGCTTCTATCCGCCCAGACACCTAATGGTAAGGTTGTCAGGGCATAGACCAGCAAAAACGCTGAGGATAATAAGCCTAGTTGTGTGTCACTTAATGATAGGTCCACCTGAATTTTTGGCAGAACCGCCGAAAGCACATAACGGTCAGCATAGTTAAGGATGTTAATGACCAGCAAAATAGTAAAGGCAAAACGCGCCTGGAATCTGCTCGGTTTCAGCGACTCTCTCTCAACAGATGATTGTGTCGTCGTAGCCATATTTCTCTCGTCTTCTCGTCTCTTCTCTCGTCTTTAAGGCATGTAATGTGTACGCTGTGCCATGTATATAGTTGCAGTGACTACAACGATATAGCCTTTTGTATTGTCACTTGCAACCGATCAATAGCATTATCCGTTTAGTATAACGAGACGAAAAAACATCTTCATGACTGAATGTAAAAGAGCTAATTCATAATAGTTATAGACGGGGAAGGGGTCGTTGTGCACTCACTTGTACATACATTGCTACATGTAAGCCCATTGCTTATCTACCTGTTGGTCGCAATAATATTGCTTTTGGAGAGTTCAGGTGTACCTGTTACCAATAACACCATGTTACTCCTCCTGGGCGCATTAGCGTCGATGGGCTATCTTAATATAGAAATGCTGATTGGTGCTGCCACTATTGGGAGCATCGCTGGTGCTTGCTGTGCCTACAGGCTTGGTATGCATGGGGGACGACGTATCTTGTTACGTTTGGCCGCGATCTTTCATGTCCATAGACAAAAGATACATGTTATGGATCACTGGTTCCAGAAGTCAGGCTTCTGGATGATTTTCTTCTCGCGTATGACGCCCTTTGTACGTCCCTTTGCCTGCTTTCCTGCTGGCATCTCGCATATGGATCGTAAGAAATTTTTGCTGGCGGCGTCGGCTGGTTCAATCATCTGGTGTATCGCTTTGCCGACCATTGGCTGGACATTAGGCCATCGCTGGAAAATTGCACTTTACTTCTTACTGCAATATACGTTGCCAACGCTGCTCGTGGTAGTGGGATGTATTGTCCTCTATGTGCTTGGTATGCGTGTGGTAAAACGTACCATGAACGCCAGATTACACTCTTCATCAATATCATAAAGCTTGATACGTAATCAATCTTCATGTGTCAAGTTGACACATGAAGATTGATTACGTATTTTTACAACTTTACGACAGTTACGCCGAAGATATCGCCTGCCTTGCCTATTTCCTCAAGTGCCCAATCAGGAATCGGGTCATCAACGGAAATGACCATCAATGCCGTTTCTGCAATTCGTTGCTGCTGATCGTGAGGGCGCGGCGCACGTACAATCGGCCCTACGTCCATATGGCGGATGTTGACGTTGGCCTTGCCGAGTAATGTTCCCACACGTCCAATCATGCCCGGCTGGTTCAAGTTGCGACAGAAGAGTACGTAGCCCTCTGGCACAAACTCGGTTCCATAGCGACCAACGCGCGTGACACGTGGCTCGCCATGCATCACTGTTCCGCTCAACACTTCAATATGCTCATCACCTGGTTCGGCGTGTTGAGCATCTTGCTTGCCCGCAAGTGGTGAGGCATAGCCGTTGCTATGTTGCACATGCAATGTCACGAGATTAGCAAATTCTATGGATGTTGTTGATTTCTGCTCGACGATTTCCAAACCCCATTGCTTCGCCAAAACTTGTGCGTTAATCATGTTCACATGAGCGTCTGAAATAGACTCTAGCAAGCCTTTGATCAGTGCAGCCTGCAATGGGCGCAAATCATAGTTCGCGATCTCACCACTACATGATAGCTCAACCTTGCTCAATGCACCCGGCTGAAGTTGTGTGTAGAGATGCCCCATTTGCTCGACTAGACGCATGTATGGTTGCAACACCTTCAACGTCTCTGGCAGGATCAGCGGCGCGTTGACGGCGGCACGCGGAAAACCACCGCGAAGCACCGACACAATCTGTTCGGCTACGTCGATTGCCACACCGACTTGCGCCTCTTCAGTGGATGCGCCGAGGTGTGGAGTCGCAATCACACGCTCATGTGCGAGAAGTTGTTTAAGTGTTGCGTCGTCTCGTATCGGCTCCTGGCTAAATACATCGAGCGCAACGCCTGCAAGGTGCTTCCCGTTCAAATCATGCAACAACGCCTCTTCGTCGATCAAACCACCACGCGCACAGTTGATAAGCCGTGCCCCTGGCTTCATGAGTGCCAATTCACGTGTGCTGATGAGTCCGCGTGTCCCATTAGGTCCACTGGTGAGCGAGGTATGGAGTGTCACAAAATCGGCTTGTTGCAGCACCTCATCGAAACTGAGCATGCTCACGTTCAGCTTACGTGCCTGTTCCGGCGAGACAAAGGGATCAAAGGCAATAATCTGCATCTCCAGCCCCTGCGCTCGTCGCGCGACCTCTGTACCCACCTTGCCAAGACCGATAATGCCGAGGACTTTGTTGCGTACCTCGACGCCCAGGAAACGGCTCTTTTCCCACTTGCCTGCTTTCATACTGGCATCAGCTTCGGGGATATGTCTTGCCAGTGCCATCAGCATGGCAACAGAATGTTCCGCCGCCGCAACGATGTTGCCTGTGGGTGAGTTGACAACGATGATGCCGTGCCGTGTCGCGGCCTCAGTGTCGATGTTGTCAACGCCGACTCCGGCACGCCCAACAATCTTCATCTGCGTTGCTTCCGCCAGGATGTCGCTTGTAACCTTTGTTTCACTGCGAACTACCAGTGCTGCGTACTTCCCAATGATGGCCTTGAGTTGGTCGGGTTTCAATCCAGGCCGTTCGTCTATATATGCCTCTGGCAACTGTGTGTGCAGGAGGTCAATACCCTCCTGCGCCACACGGTCCGCAATAAGAATTTTGAGCGCGGATTGTTCCGTGTTTCTCTGTGCCTCAACCATCGCTATTTCTCTACTTCCTTAGCCTTTGAAGCCAAGTTCATGCAGACGTGCTTCGACTGCATTCATTGTCTGCTCAAGGTCTTGCTGGCTATAGAAGCCGAGGTGCCCCACGCGGAAGATTTTTCCGGCCATGTGGTCCTGTCCACTCGCGATCACGACAGAATCTTGCTCACGAAGCTTCTTATTGAGAGCCTTGAATTCAATACCCTCTGGCACCATGATTGCCGTTACCGTGTTGGATGCTTGTTCATGGTCGGCGAGTAGCGCGAGTCCCATTGCCTTTGCACGTTGGCGCACATACTGTCCAGCATGCACATGACGTTCAAAAATTTCCTCGCGCCCTTCCGCAATCATCATCTCTAACGCCACATCTAAGCCATAAAAGAGCGAAACAGGTGAAGTTACAGGATGTTGCCATGCTTCTAGCTTTTTGAGCGTGGATTTCCAATCGAAGTAGAAACGTGGCAATTTCGCTGTCTGCGACGCCTCAAGAGCGCGTGGACTGGCCGCAATCATCATCACGCCAGGAGGAGTCATCCAGCCCTTTTGTGAGCCGGTAAACACCACGTCGATGTCCCATGCATCCATATCAAGGGGAATGCTCCCCAGCGAACTTACGGCATCGACCACAATCAGAGTATCGGGATTTATACGGCGTGCGAGCGCGGTCAGCATTTGCACGTCATTCGTAACGCCTGTTGACGTTTCATTGTGCGTCATAATGACGCCACGAAATGGTGACAGTGCCTTGAGACGCTCTTCGACAACGTTGGGATCAGCAGCCTGTCCCCACGGAAACTCGATACGCGTCACATTGAGACCGTAAGTGTCGGCGATCTTGGCGATACGCTCACCAAAGTTGCCAATGGTGATGACGACGATATGCTCTCCAGGAGAGAACAGGTTCACGATTGAGCATTCCTGGCCGCCTGTGCCAACGGCAGGAAAGGTCATCACGGGTGATGTCGTCTGGAAAAAATATTGCAGACGCTGCGTGACACGTTTTACAATCGCGGCGAACTCTGGTCCGCGATGGTTGATCATTGGATTCGCCTGTGCTTCTAACACTTCGGGCGGCACAACCGTTGGTCCTGGTACGCGAAGATTTTGTTGAGGAATAGGCTGGCGTGCTTCTACCTGTGGTACAGGAATAGCTTTTCGTTCCTGGATTGTCATAATAGCATTTGCTCCATCTCTATCTAAAAACGGCGTTGCATGCCGACGAATGCGTTGTCGGGAAAATATGCTGCTTCATTGCAACGAGACGCGGCGGATAACGTCGTTGTTACCCGCCGCTCTAGTTGTTGACTCTACTTATCAGAGTATCGCATAGAATGCAAAAATGTCAAACTCCTAAGTGTCATTGCTCTTCTTTGAAACGCTGCACAACCTCGTTGATGTTGCCTGCCATGTAAAACATATCTTCACGCACAGCGTCGTGCTTACCCGCCAAAATCTCTCTTGTACCCTGGATTGTCCCTTTCAATGTTACATATTTCCCCGCTAGCCCCGTAAAAGACTCAGCGACATTCATTGGCTGCGTAAAGAAACGCTGCAACTTACGGGCGCGTGCGACAGTCAGTTTGTCTTCCTCCGATAATTCCTCGATTCCGAGTATCGAGATGATATTTTGCAGGTCCTTGTAGCGTTGTAGCACCCGTTGTACCTCTCGCGCAGTGTTATAGTGTTCCGCGCCAACGATAGAGGGATCGAGTAGACGGCTCGTTGAACCGAGGGGATCAATCGCCGGGAAAAGAGCCTGCTCGAAGAGTTCCCGTTGCAGCACAACGCTTGTATCGAGATGAGCGAAGGTCGTGGCTGGTGCTGGATCAGTATAATCGTCGGCAGGTACAAACACTGCTTGCATCGAGGTAATCGAGCCTTTGCTGGTTGAGGTAATGCGCTCCTGCAACTCTCCCATCTCCTCCGCTAGATTTGGTTGATAGCCAACAGCCGAGGGCACACGGCCTAGTAAAGCGGAAACCTCGGCACCTGCCTGTGTAAAGCGAAAGATGTTGTCTATAAACAACAGGACATCTTTGCCCTCTTCGTCACGGAAGTATTCCGCCATAGTCAAACCTGTGAGAGCGACGCGCAATCTTGCTCCGGGTGGTTCGTTCATCTGCCCAAACACCATCGCCACGCGGTCAATCACGCCACGCTCGATCATCTCTTCGTATAGGTCGTTGCCTTCGCGCGTGCGTTCGCCAACGCCGACAAAGACGCTGTAACCACCATGATTATGCGCGATATTGTTAATCAACTCCTGGATAATCACCGTCTTCCCCACCCCTGCACCACCAAAGGCACCAACTTTGCCCCCTTTCATAAAGGGGCAGAATAGATCAATGACCTTGATGCCTGTCTCCAACATCTCCATCTGCACCTGTTGCTCTTCCAAAGTGGGTGCTAGCCTGTGAATTGGATGTCGTGGCGCGTCCAGTATCTCCTCTTTGTTGTCGATAACTTGACCTAGCACATTGAAAACGCGCCCAAGTGTTTTGGGGCCGACTGGTGCCAAAATGGGATGTCCAAGCGCAACCACCTCTTCGCCGCGTTGCATGCCGTCTGTTGCTCCCATCGCGATACAACGAACCCAATTGTTGCCCAACTGCTGCTCGACCTCTAACGCGAGATACTCGTCCGTCCCCTTGCGTACCAGACGAAGTTCATCATAAATGCCTGGAAGGGAATGTGGCGGGAATTCGATGTCTACCACCGCTCCCTGTACCTGTACAATTTTGCCCGTGACCTGTGTTGCAACCGTCATAGCTGTCTCCTTTTTGTTCTGCATTGTTTTTTGTCTCAATGCAAATGTAGAGCAAAAAGGAGGGCTATACATCACCGAAATAACGTAATAATCACGGCTGAGGAAAAACGTTTGTGAGAGGATTATCTAGGCAAAATGACGTAGTTTGTGGAAAGCAACAAAATTTTTCATTGAGCGAGGCCATTCAAAAAGCCGACCGACAGCATGACAGGGCTTGCCCTGTCATGCGAACGATTCTAACTTGGCACAATACTCGATGACAAACTCACGGAAGGTACATGCTGCTTGAGAGAGATAATGCTCTTCATGCCAGGCTATGCCAAAGGTAGTCTGACAAGTTGGATGACTAAGATGAACTGTAGTTAAGGCTTGCTCGTTCATTTGCCTTTTTACTGATGCGGGTGCGAACGCCACACCAAGCCCAGCTTTGACAAATCCAAGGATGGTCGCCGGTTCGTCCACTTCACATACAATGCGCTGTGTGATGTCTGCTTGTTGGAAGAAGCTGTCGATCAGGTTGCGTAGGCCGTGCCCAACTTTTTCAATCACTATCCCTTCGTCAGCTACTTCACGTAACGGAACTGTGTCCCGTCCAGCCAGTCGATGTCCATTTGGAACGACCAGCAGTATTTCCCCGACACACAAGAGTTGCCATTGAATACCATGTTTGATCAGAGGCGTTGATGAGAAGCAAAAGTCACACGACCCGTTTTCAAGTCGAGGCAGCATTTCAGACACCATACATTGAGATAACTGAAAGTGGACCGCAGGATGCGCTGTCTGGAAGCGGTGTAACAGGTCTGGAAAAAAGGAGAGCGAAGCCGCTATGAGCGAAATATTTCCCTGTTCGAGTCCAGCCATATCTCGTACCTTGTGTTGTCCTTCTTCCAATGCATGAAAAATCTGCTCGACATGTTCAAGGAACGCTTTGCCGAACTGGTTCAGATGGATAGACCTTCCTTGACGATCAAAGAGCGGAACCCCAAGCTCTTTCTCCAGCCGACGAATTGTTTTGCTGAGCGAGGGTTGAGCAATGTACAACTCTTCAGCAGCTTTCGACATATGTTCTGTACGGGCGACGGCCCGGAAATAGCGTAGTTGAAGCAGGTCCATATATCTCTTTCTTTGTTATTGATAGCCTTGTGGCTATGAATACATGCCTTATTATGTCTTGTTTGTTTCTATACCGTCAAGGTAGGATGAATGTGTTGTTCAACAACAAAAAAAATCCAATGCTTAACGTATAAGGAGATGTAATTATGGCTACAGAGAAACTTACAGTTGCGGTTCTCGGTGCTGGCAATATTGGTGGCACGTTGGGACCCAAATGGATTGATGCAGGGCAGCAGGTGGTGTTTGGGGTGAGTGATCCAAACGGAAAGCACGCGCGAACGTTACGAAGCAAGCTAGGTGATAAAGCTGTGATTGGCACGGTTGAAGATGCATTAAACAGCAATCCAGATGTGGTCGTGCTTGCTCTGCCAGGGAATGTGGTAGACACGGTTATTACCACGTATGCGAAGCAGTTGGATAGTCGCATCGTTATCGATGTGTCAAATCGCATGGGAAGCGAAACCATGAATAGCTTTGCAACTCTCCAGCAGCAAACGCCCAACGCGCAACCGTTCCGTGCCTTCAATACCTATGGTGCTGTGAATTACGAGAACCCTCGGTATGGACAGGATGTCGTGAGCCTCTTTTTCTGTGGACCCGATGGCGATGCCCGTACAAAGGTTGAACAACTGATCACTGATGTTGGCCTGGAGCCGATATACGTAGGTGGGGTCGATCAAGTCAACGTGGTTGATGGGGTGGGGCAACTCTGGTTTGCGCTCGCCTTTGGGCAAAAACGAGGGATGCGCCTTGCCCTCAAGCTCCTGAAATAATGAGATAGGTGATAATAAGGGAAGGAAAACACAAAAATTATGACCTTCGATTCACACAATCTTGAAGCCCTGCGGGCGCGTCTTCAAGGGAGCGCACTCGTTCCAGGAGATGAAGGATATGATAAGGCACGTCAAACATGGGATGTAAAGACATTTGACCAGCAGCCCGCGCTGGTCATTATGCCTGCGAATACATCTGATGTGCAAACTGCTGTCACCTTTGCACGTGAGCAGAATCTCCCAATTGCGGTGCAAGGGGGAGGACACGGACACCCACACCCTGCGAACGGTGCGCTCCTGGTGAATTTTGCGAACATGACCAATATACGTATCGATGCAGAAGCAGCTCTAGCGCGAGTAGAGCCAGGAGTATTGTTCAAAGCGTTCGTCCAGTCCGCGCACGCAGAAGGTCTAGCTCCACTCAATGGATTCGCGGCAACCGTTGGAGTTGTTGGCTATATGCTCGGTGGAGGTGTTGGCTGGTTGGCACGCCAGTATGGTTCTGGAGCTGCAAGTATCCGCTCGGTGGAACTGGTGACTGCTGATGGGAATCTCCTGCACGTCAATGAGTCCACTCATCCCGATCTCTTCTGGGGTCTGCGTGGAGGTGGTGGGAACTTCGGGATTGTGAGCGCACTCGAATGTGCGCTCTATCCGGTCAACGAAATCTTTGCGGGTCAGGTGGTCTACCCAATTGAGCAGGGAAAAGCAGTCTTGAACGCGTACCTGAAATGGGCAGAGAGCGTCCCAGACGAACTTACCTCGGCCCTACGCATCACGCATTTCCCGGACAGTCCCGACCTTCCACCACCGCTCCGTGGGACATCAGTCATTACCATCATGGCATGCTACAACGGAGAGGCCACGGAAGGGGAGGCATTGCTCTCTCCGACGCGTACATTGGGAACAGTACTCCTAGACACCTTTGCGCTGATCCCCTACTCGCAGGTCGCCATGATTGCCAACGACCCGGACGATGCGCCACCGCTCTTTCTGTACAATAAGAGTGATGCATTTCAGGCACTTGCGTCAAAGGACATCGAGACTCTTCTCGACATTGCTGGGAACCGCGCGTCTGGTATCTTCCAGGTCGAGATCCGGCAGCTCGGCGGCGCACTCGCGCATCAACCTGAAGATGCTATGGCGTTCAACTGTCGTCATGCACACTTTTACCTGGATGTGCAGGCAACAGCTCCTTCGCCCGATCAGCTTAAAGAAGGGAAACACGCGATAGCAACGCTGATGCAGGCATTACACCCAGATATGATGGAAGAAACACTCATCAATTTTCTGGACTCTGGAAATGTTGGCCCTTATCTCACACGGGCTGCCTACTCACCAGAAAACTATCAGCGACTACGTACCCTCAAAGAGAGATATGATGCGAAGAATGTCTTTCGCTTCAACCACAATATCCCTCCTTCTTCATAATCTAGTAAATACGTTACCTTATTTACCATAATCACCGTTATGTAAAGGGTAATATTATAGAATAAGCGATACGATATCGCTTAGACGATGTGCTGCTCAAAGGCGAAACGGGTGGCGGCACTACGCGAAGAGACACCGATTTTCGCGTAGATGGAGCGCAGATGCGTGTTGACAGTGCGTGGGCTGATAACAAGTTGCTCTGCTATACGTGCATCGGGTAGCCCTGCCGCCACCAGTCGCAATACATCTATCTCGCGTGCTGTTAGCTCAGCAGGATAGATGTGTTTCTCTGGTGAACTGGTCGGTTCTGTCAGAATTGGAATGCGGGCGACCATACTTAGAGCCAGTTTGAGCGTCATAGAACGCCCGTAGGACCACGATTCGTTGAAGGCAATCTCTCCGAGCGCATCCTGCAAGGCCGTCACTACGCGCTCATGTTCGATTCGTAGCGTTGGTGCAAGCGGAATTTGTAGGCTATCGCGCAACGCCTCTGTGGTGCCTAAAAATTGTGCCGCACGCTCTGGTAGCCCAATTTGCTGACAAAACCACGCGAATGTTTCGAGTGAGGTAGCAAGTCCCAATCGGTCGTTGATCTCCCATGAAAGTTGCAGGCTTTGTTTGAGCAGCGTACATGCCTGTATCGTATCCTGCTGCAAACGCGCGACCTCTCCCAGCCCAAACAACGCACTTGTCATATTCACCCTATCGTTCATAGTGCGTGTCAACATGAGACACTGTTTATAGTATGCTTCTGCTGCTATTAAGCTGTTGCCACGCGAGCGTTCCAGGTCTCCCAACGCGAGAAAGAGCAGCACCATCCCTGGTGTGTATGCAATTTCTTTTGTCAGATGCAAACTCTCCTTGAGGTAGCGCGAAGCCTGTTGTATATCGGAACGATAGAGCGCAAGCTGCCCTAGCCCCGCAAGTGCGGTCGCCTTCTCCTGTTTGTTGCCCAACTGAACCGCTAATGCCAAACATGCTTCAAATTGTGCCTGTGCCTCAGCGTACTCGCCCTGTAGTCGTAGTATATCGCCTATACCATTGAGGCATGCGGTTTGACTCCATTGGTCGCCGACCGTTTGTAAGAGGGCCAGACTTTTTGTGTAGAAAAAATGGGCCGTTTTTAGCTTCCCTTGTTGCCGCATGATGCTTCCTAGATGGGTAAACACATCGGCTTCGTTACGCAAGTCACCGACCTCACGGAGCAGCATCAAACTAACATGAAAGCGTACCTGTGCCTCGATAAAGCGGCTCTGTTTGCTTTCAACTTTGCCATAGATGCTGTGGAGAATACCACGAGACCATATGTCATTGGTGTTTTTGATAAGCTGGTAGCCCTCTTCGACATACTCACGCGCAGTAATATAATTTCCCCGATGCAATTCGAGCGTCGTGAGCATTCCTAATGCTAACGCTTGCTCACGCCTGTTGTCTATCTCTGCTGCAAGCTTTCTACATTCATAGAGGCGGAGATGTGCAAGCAGCAGTTCGCTATGCATATATGCTATGACTCCAGCACCATATAAAGCCTTCGCTCGCAATGTGCCTGGTTGTGCTGCTTCATCAAGTGCTAACACCTCTTCAAACCAATTGCGTCCTTCGCTCTGTGAACTACGAAAGTTCACATAGCCAATTAACGCGCTCACGAAACGGAGACCTAGATGTACCTCTTTATGCAGGATGATCCAGCGCATTGCTGCCCATATGTTAGCCGTTTCTTGATCGAGCCGCTCCAACCAGTTTCTCTGCTCTTTGCCGAAAAGATGTTGCTCTGCCTCTTCTGCTAAATACAAATAAAACTGTGCGTGCTGTAATTGCGTTGCCGTTTCCTCTTCTTTAGTTTTCGCCAGACAATCTAAAGCATATTCGCGCACGGTCTCCAATAGCATGAAACGCATTTCGCCATGCATATCTACCACGCGTACAAAGCTTTTATCGACTAGAGACGTAAGCAACATGAGTGCTATATCTGATGCTTCTCCTGCCTGTATGCCCACTGCTTCTGCGGCGGCGAATGTCCAAATCCCTACTAGAACGCCGAGGCGGCGAAAAAAATGTTGTTCTCTCTCGTTTAGCAGGTGATAGCTCCAGTCAAGCGTGTTCCGTAACGTTTGCTGACGTACAGGTGCGTTGCGTGGTCCACCCGTAAGAAAGTTCAATCGACTTTGCAAACGTGCAAGAATATCTTGTGCCGTCATCAACTTGATACGTGCTGCCGCAAGCTCTATCGCCAGTGGTAATCCATCCAACTGGATACAAATCTCTGCCACCGCTCGCGCATTTTCCTGTGAAAGTACAAATGAGGGTCTGACGGCCTGTGCCCTCTGTACAAAAAGTGTCATCGCTGCTGAGGAGGGAATGCCCTGGGTTTGCTGTGAAAGCTGCGGCAACGCAAGAGGTAGCACCTCAAACTCATGCTCGCCATAGAGGTGAAGTATTTCGCGGCTTGTGACTAACACTTTGACATCAGGTGCGGCGGCAAGGAGTTCCGCGACCTGGAAACCTGCCTCAAGCACATGCTCAAAATTGTCTAGCACCAGGAGCAGTTGCTTGTTAGACAGATAGTCTCGCAAGCGTTCAATCAGTGGAGAATCGACGACCTCTTCGACCCCGATGGCTTGTGCGATGATAGGAAGCACTAACTGTGGTTCGCGTAGCGCGGCGAGTGAGACGAAAAAAACGCCATTGCGAAAATACTTATTGACCTCTTTCGCAATTGCCAGCCCCAGCCGTGTCTTACCAACGCCGCCAGGACCTAACAATGTCAACAGGCGTACATCGCTACACTCAAGTAATGTCGATGTAGCGGCAAGCTCCTGTGTACGCCCGATGATTGTATTCAACTGTGCAGGCAGCAGGTGAGTAGGAGACATCGTAGAGAGACCTGTCCCGTTATCAATACATCATGCTACAAGAAGTATATCGAGTACCTTCTTCGCGGCAGTTTCATCGGCGGCTGCAGCAACCGCTTTCAGGAGGAGACGAAGCATGTTGCTCTCTGTTACCTGTGTAACTCTCTCTTCTGCGATCTCGGCCAGATCAGGAAAACGTGTCTCGACGATATCAATAAAGCCTTCCTGTAAACCCTTAATCTCGCCTCTCGCCTCACCTTTTGCCTCACCTTTCGCCTCTTTTTCTGCGAACAGCATTCTCATTTTGGGGTCTCGTTCCATCAAATCGTCGTACATGTTCAATTGCTCCTCTACTATGCGTTTTTCGTCCAGTGCTACCGTGTCTGCTCGTCGTAGTACAATGCCCATCCATCTGAGTTCGCGTGTCAGTCGTTCGTTATCATCTTTGTAATATTCTACCATTTCATCGATAGCTTTGTTTAGCAGTTCTGCGTTTGCTCCGCTCATTGTTGGCAGGAGAGCATAAATGAACAATGCATGCTCTTTAACATATTGTTCTGCGTCAAGTTGCCATAAAGGGAAGACTTTTCTTTCTCACGACCACCCAGTAAAGATTTGAGTAAATTGTCGTAGGGTTGTTGCTGAGCCTGCGTTGATGCTTGCCGATGCTTTTTTGCATAGTTTTTGTTTCCCCTTACCACATGTTATTATGGTATGATATCACGATTAAACTCTACAGACAAGTATCGAATTTTATATGTGGCTTGACATGGTGTAGTAGATACACATAGAATTATATTAAAATTGAACAGTATAAAAATACAGATAAGAGTAACTTCAAGAGGACGTGTAACATTATGCGGCGCACAAAAATCGTTTGCACCATCGGGCCCGCGACGAACAGCGAAGAGCAGATAGATCGGTTGGCGCGTGCTGGCATGAATGTGGCACGCCTCAATTTCTCGCATGGTACGCAACAGGACCACGCGCTGGTGATAGAGCGTGTACGTGCTATTTCCGCGCGACTCGGTTGCCCCATCGCCATTCTGCAAGACTTACAGGGACCAAAGATTCGTGTTGGCGCATTACAGGGTGGGCAACCTGTACGTCTGGTCGATGGCGCGACGATAACAATCACCTCGCGGAATGTAGTGGGTACGGCTGATCTCGTCTCGACGACCTATAAGCCGCTCCCAACTGATGTAAAGGTGGGCGACCGTATTCTGCTCGACGATGGTCTGCTAGAACTACGTGTTTTGAGCGCGAACGAAACCGATGTCGTGTGTCAGGTCGTGCATGGTGGCCTGCTCAAAGAACATAAAGGTATCAATCTCCCAGGTGTCGCTGTTAGTTCGCCTGCGCTAACTGAGAAAGACCGTGATGACCTCAAGTTTGGCGTGATGCATGGTGTTGATTATGTTGCGCTGAGCTTTGTACGCCGACCAGAGGATATACGCGAGGCGAAGCAACTGATTCGCCAGCATCAGGCCGAGTTGGGTAGCAAAAAGTCGCAGCTATCATCACTGCCTATTCCGCTTATCGCGAAACTTGAAAAGCCTGAAGCGATACAACATCTCGACGATATCTTAGAGGTTGTCGATGGTGTGATGGTGGCGCGTGGCGACCTCGGCGTCGAGATGGCACCAGAGAAAGTCCCTTTGATACAAAAGCGCATTATCGCGAAGTGTAACGATTTGGGCTTACCTGTCATCACTGCGACACAAATGTTGGAGTCGATGATTACCAATCCACGTCCCACTCGCGCAGAAGCTAGCGATGTTGCCAATGCAATTTTAGATGGCACAGATGCAGTTATGTTAAGTGCCGAAACTGCCACAGGAGTCTATCCCATCGAAGCCGTTGAGATGATGGTACGTATTGCATTAGAGACTGAGGCTGGCAATAAAACAGCACGTCAGCCACAGTGTAAGCGACTCTCACAATCACACGCCGTGAGCCATGCTGCACGCGCCCTGACTGAAGAGGCTAGCGTGCAGGCGGTGGTTGTCTTTACACGTTCAGGCAATTCCGCTCATCTCATCTCAAAGGACCGTCCGCGCACACCTATTTTGGCGTATACACCATCGGAGCGTGTCTATTTTCAGCTTGCCCTCTGGTGGGGCGTGTGGCCTCATCGCATCAAATTACAGGGAACCACGGAAGATCTGATTGCCGTTGTTGACCAATGCCTCCGTGACGATAACCTTGTGCAACGTGGTGAGCATGTGGTAATTATGGGTGGCTTACCCGTAGCGAGTCAGGCCCACACAAACTTTGTGAAACTACATAGAGTTGGTGCTGTTGCCGATGCCTGATTCATAAGAAGCATCTTACGACTCAAGCGCATACGAGTGTTTGGTAAAGGGAGAGTAGAGAGCAGATAAAATCCCTACGCATACAGGTACACCGAAAGTGAGTGTGGCTATGAGTATCTGCCAGTGAGGAAGCGGTATATGTGGACCTTGTAGCATCCATCCAACGAGCGTAAAATAATAGCTTGAGAAAGCGGTGAGCGAGAAACAAAGTGTGAACGCAAATAATCCACGATCCACACGACTACCAGTGACAGGAAGGCTGACTACAGCAAGACCTACAAGCCAGAGTATATACCAGGGAAAAAACCAGGTTGTCGAGAGTTGGAAGACCACGAATAGAGCAAGAGACACTCGTATAACGGTATGAATTGTGGGTGTACGCCACAATGCGATTATGCCAATGACAACCACAAGAGCCATCAATCCTCCACTTAGTACGCTCCAGAAATGCAGTTCCAGTAGCAAAGGGGGAAGTGGATGCGAACTATTCCATGCCTGAAGTGCAAACAAAATCGAGTTCAGTATCTGTGTAGAGGATGGCGACGAGGTAAAACCTGCGATCATCTCTTTAATGCTATGATTGATCAAAAATGGGCCATAGAAAATGAATACAATACACAGGCTGATGCAACCTGAAAAGAGCAATGTTAGAAAAGCTTGATACCAGGACAATGTTCTTTGCTTGCCAGCAGCGGATGTTGGCATGCGAAGTACTTTGCAGGAAAGTGCAACTATGAAAAAGAGAATGGTTGGCAGAGCCGTGAATTTGACAAGTACTGCAAGCGTAAACGCAACTACTGGTAATACATAAGTCCTCACACTAACGCTATCAGCACGCAATGCTCGCGCTCCGAGAAACATTCCCAACAGGACCCACATAAGCATGAAAACGTCATTGTGTGCGCCAATACAGCACTCAAAGAGAACAAGCGGGTTCCAGGCGTAGAGCAGTGTGCCAAGTAAAATTGTACGTCGAGATTGACCTGTGGTGCGTAGTAGTGCTGTCACAAGGAAGATATTTACAAGATGCATAGCAAACGCGAACAGACGGAATGTGAGGAGAAAACCCTGATCGCTTGTACCTGCAACCTGCACCAATAATGCCGAGGTAAGTGTCCAAACAGGTCCATAGATAGATGGCGCGTTTTTCCAGTAGACAAACGGATAAGAAGGATCATTAGGAAAGGCAGAGGGTGGAACAAAGTATGGATTGACATGATGAATGCCTAAGAGACGACCGTAGTTTGCGTAGAGGTAAGAATCGTTTGAAAGTGCTTTCGGACTCAGAACATAGATACATCCAGCAATGAGAACAACGCCCCAAATGGTAGTTATGAGTAACTGAGGATATTTATAAGTTTCTAATATATTGATGAAGAAGGCACAAAGTATGTAGGCGATGAAAGCAAACGCCATAAAGATCATTAATTGCATGTATCCTGTGTGCTGATGCGAGATTGCGTAGTTTGCTGCAACATGCCAGTTATCGGGAAGCCAACGTCCAAACGCAAGCAATTTATGTTGTATCCATGATTGAGGTTGTGTCCATGCTAAACGAGTAATGGGAGTAATACTTATCAAAAGGCAGTAAAGAAATCCAATCGCACAAATCACTAGAGATAAGAATGAAAGTAGCTGCTTTTTCACAATTTCTGGTTGTCTTGATGAAAATCGGGTAATATTAGTAGGATATAATGAATCTATTTGTATATTGTTCATAAGTTGCTAAAAAACTTTCTTGAATAAAATAAATATACCTACCCTACTGTAGTAGCTATAAGCAGCAGCTTTATCGCGCAGGACATTCTTAACTCTTTGAGATCATCGTTTTCATAGTAGCAGACAAACTGTTCGAGAGCAAGAACTTCTTGTGCCTATATAGGTAAAATGGGTATGCGGCGTGATAATATATTGTATCGTCGCGTCTAATGAGTAAGATTATTATTTTTCGACAATATTGGTGGAGAGGACAAGAGAGCTTCTTAGAGAGGTAGCCATGTCAATAGCAGACAAACAGGGAGTAAGTACTTCCACTTTCGTCGTAGAGAACGAAATACCAAATGAAATCCAGGTGGAGCATGGAGAAACTACGGAGAATACAGAGCAGATTCCTCCTCGCTGGCGCACGAATTTATTACAAGTCTGGTCGTTCGCTCTTCTTCCCTTTTTAATAAGTCGTTTGGTACTCTTGTTGGTTGGTGTGGTGACAGTGTATTATGTCGAGCCTCTTGTCAACAGTAAACAACCAATAGTGCTCGATCCGGCTCATGCCCATTTCCCTTCAATTCTTTGGTGGATGTGGAGCAACTTTGATAGTGGCTTCTACATGGATATTGCACAGCATGGCTATTGGGGGGCAGAAACACTGCACGGACAGAGCAACTGGGCATTTTTCCCACTCTATCCAATTCTGATACGTCTCGTCGCATTTCCTTTTACCTCTCATCATAGTGCTTATCTATTCGCAGGTCTCATTGTTACCAATGTCGCAGCAATATTCGCAATATTCTATTTTTACAAGCTTACTGCCCACGAACTGAATAGTCATATTGCTTCGCGAGCGGTTATGTATCTTGCATTTTTTCCAATGAGCTTTTTCCTTTCTACTGTCTATCCTGAAGCACTCTTTCTCGCACTCTCGCTTGCCTGTGTCTATTATGCGCGTAAGCGTACATGGTGGTTGGCTGGCTTGATTGGCGGTCTGGCATCACTCACACGTCCACAGGGGTTACTCCTTCTCGCCGTTGTGGGTTGGGAATTTTGGCAAGTTATGGCTGATTGGCAGATACCACTGCGAGGGAAACAACAAGACTTTGCGGCTTTTAGCCAGGAATGGCTACGTTCGCGTTTTCTTGGCCTGTGGATGGCACTTCGCACACGTCCCTTCTGGTTAGGTGTTCTCGCGCTTCTGCAAATTCCTCTGGGATTGGCTTTATTTTGTATCTATGGAAAATGGAAGGTTGGAACATTCCTGCCATTTGAAGAGGTTGAAAAATATGGGTGGGGACGTAATTTTATCAACCCTGTTTCATCGCTCTACAATATACTGACACAGCCACGGCCTGCCAATCCCTATGACTGGACCTTTTACGGCTTGAATGTGGTTGTTATCCTTGCTTTCTTGCTAGTACTCATACCAATATTCCGTAAATTACCTGCAATTTACGGTATCTTTGCCCTGGTATTCGTGATTATGCCTCTTTGTACCACGTCGATACAAAGCAGCGCACGCTTCTACATGGAAGTTTTCCCCGTTTACACGCTTCTAGCTTTGTGGACAAGCAGAGGAAGTTCAGAGTGGCAGATGACAAAACATACTATGGTTATTTGTACCTTCGCAGTCCTGCTCGGTGTCGCAACGCTACTCTGGACGCTAGGCGTCTATTCGATGTCATGAACATTGACAAGCGGTGACGTTCGTGCTATCCTATTTGAGCCGTAGTTTGGGGTCGCTGTAAAGCATTGTATGCACTCCTCTCGAACGTCACGAAAATACAGCCCCCAGCAAGTGGGGAAGAGGTGAGAAAAAGAACGCATGACTGTCAAAATTCGTTTAAAACGCACGGGCAAGAAGAAAGCCCCAAGCTATCGCGTGGTAGTCGCTGACTCGCGCTTCTCACGTGATGGCCGCATTATCGAGAATATTGGTTGGTACAATCCTCTCGTTGAGCCTTCTGCAATTCATATCGACGCCGAGAAAGCACTTGCTTGGCTAAAAAATGGAGCGCAACCCACAGAATCAGTTGCCTCCCTACTTAAACGCGCTGGTATCATGGAGCAGTTCACACAGACAAAAACGGCTGCCACTGAGACCGCAACCGTTCCTGCGCCAGCATCTGCCCAATCATAGAACTTTTTAGGGTAAGGTTGAGATATGCGTAAATTAGTTGAGTACATCGCTCAGTCACTAGCTGACGAGCCATCAGCCGTGCAGGTGCGCGAAGTTCGCAATGACCGTAATGTATTGGTGCTGGAACTACATGTCGCACCAGATGATTTCGGTAAGGTGATCGGTCGTCAGGGACGCGTTGCGAAGGCAATGCGATTGCTTCTTCGTGTCAGTGGTGCGCGTGAAGGTCGCCATACCTCGCTAGAAATTTTGTAGTAGAGCGAGTGGGCCTTCCTGCTACCAGTCGTATCTCTATTATGCTAGTACTGCTCCGTACTGATATCCGTCATTCTATAATCTGCTGAGGGTACGTACTATGCCAAAGCCAAATACAACAGAATGGGCTACTATCGGAAAAATAGTGGCCCCTTTTGGTATTCGCGGTGAGTTGAAGGTCTTTTCGCTCACCGATATACCAGACCGCTTCGCGCAATTGAAGACTATTTTTCTTGGTCCCGATTATAGCCCACGCACCATTACCGCCGTTCGTCCCTACAAAGGTGATATGGTTATCCTCAAATTGGCAGGTTTAGACGACGCTACTGCCGCCGAAACTCTGCGTGGCCGTGATCTCTCTATTCCACTTGACAAGCTTTCTACCTTACCGCCAGATTCTTACTATCAACACGATATCCTCGGACTACACGTTGCGACCCTGTCTGGACGCGAAATAGGGACGATTATAGAGATTATGGAGACTGGTAGCAACGATGTCTATGTTGTGCGAGGCGAAGATGGACAACAGGTTCTTCTCCCGGCCATTAAAGATGTTGTGAAACAGGTTGACCTCATACGGCAAATGATGTATATTGAACCTATGGCGGGTTTGCTTGACGACGACGCCGTATTGGATCAGCCAAACGACATCTCAGAGGAGGAAGAGTAACGACCTCAAGTTACCAGACAACGGAATAAGCTCGGCATTATCCATGTTTTCATGAATGGAACATAACGAAACCGGAGTGTTCTCTTGTTCGTGTAGATAGTAGGAATGTGAAATGGATCACCGATACGTTTTCTCAGAGAGACGTACCAGTATTTTGTAGGGAGGTGTCTCATGCTCGACCGTTTCTCCACGTTTGCTGATGTTTGTAGTGCTATCGCTGAGGGACATATAGAAGCCGCCATTGATGGCTCTATGTATCAAGTGAATGCGCTCGAATTACGCCGTTATCTCAACAAACACCGTCCTCTTCCAACGGTTCAGTATACTTCTTCTCCATCTCCTGCCCCTGACCCGTTATCGTGTTCCGATGTTACCGATTGGACGAGTAATACTGTCCAAACTTCTGTTGCTTAGGCCGTTTAGGGCCGTTTTTTTATTTCAGAATACGAATCATGAGCGGTTGCATTAGCGGCTGGCAAGGACTATAATAGCGATAACGTATGGTGAGTCGCCTGCTATAGATGACTCACCAACAAACACTCATCGTTTGTGCTTTATCTTGCTACAAAGCATAAGCTATATACATGCGTTTGTTGTGAGAGAACAAGCAGGCGTATGTATATAAAAAGATAAGGAAAGGTATTTTATGGAGCCGCTCGATTCTGATGATTATGTGGTTCGTGAGCGACAACCTTCACGCTTCACAACACGAAATGCACGCTTTAATTGGATGCTTATTATCCCTGGCTTAGGATTCGTCTGGTTGCTCTATCTTATTGGTGCAGCACTCTTTCAATGGAATATTTCCGACTCCATTGGACCAATCATGGTACTGATGATCGTTGGCTTTCTCTTGACTGGCGGTCTTCTCTTCTGGGCACATGCTCCAAGGGTAAATAAATAACAGTATAGTCATAAAAATGCTACCTCTTTTGAAAGAGGTAGCATTTTTATGACTATACTGTTATTTGCTGCCATGCCGATGCGTCAACAGAAATTACCAATGACTCTCCCCATATCACACGCCCTAACAATTCAGCCGATTCTACAAGTCGTGGACCTGAACGATTGAGATAGTAGTTCCCATCAATTGCATATACGCGTCCGTTTCTTACCGCCTGTAGCGACCTCCATAGTGGATGCTGCTGTAAGAGCGATAGATCGACATGCGTGCGTTCTAGTGTAAAGCCACACGGTGTCAGCACAAGTACGTCCGGGTCAGCCGCCTGTAGTTCTTCCCATGTCAACCACGGCGAATGTACTCCTACTTCACCAAAACTGCTTTCGCCGCCTGCATACTCTATCAGTTCTGGTGTCCAATTGCCTGCACTCATAAGTGGGTCGAGCCATTCCAGAACTGCAACGCGCGGTCTCTTGCCATTTTGATTGAGCTTCATACTTTGTTGTCGTAACTGGTTGAGGCGATCTTGATACCCTTGTACCAGTGCTTCTGCCTGCTCATGTCTCCCAAGTGCATTCCCTACACGTACAATATCCTCCCATACGTCGGCGAGGCGATATGGCGACAGTGAAACAATACGTGGTTGTAGTCCCGTGAGTTGTTGTAGTGCCAGTGTGACATCGCGCTCACTCACCGCGCAGACCTCACACTGCGTCTGTGTGAAAATCACATCTGGTTGGAGTTCCTGCAAAAGAGCAACGTCGATACGATAGATGCTCAATGCTTTGATGGCATTACTTTGTACCGACTCTTTCTCATGGGCCAGTCGTTTAATCTGTGCGTCGATTTCATTGCTGCTCGTCTCTGTATTGATCTGCACCGTGCTGACAAGTGGTAGCTGCAAAACTTCCTGTGGATAATCGCACTCATGCGAACGACCAACCAGTTGATCGAGACAACCTAATGCGACGATCATCTCCGTCGCGCTTGCCAGTAAAGAAACGATACGCATACTAAAGCTTCCCTCCCTTTATGATGTTGTATAAGACTCGACGTTCATTGATGCGAGCGATCCGATTGCATCGTATATCCAAATGATACCTCCCTGTCGCATACCTGTGTTGATATCGCTCTGACCAACATATGCGTTGTTGGCATATGCGACAAGGTTATTAAGCAAGGGAGCCGTTGCTGGATCAAGCAATTGAGCGTTATTCATGCCAGCCAACTTTTTAGCGTCTTGATGTACCTGCTCAAAATTGACCTTAACGATGGCAAGCGCGTTGACGATTTTCGTGATGGTGTCTCGTTGTTTACTGGTAATGCCAGGAGCACTTCCCATAGCACGCAGATACTGCGTTATAACATCTACATACCCCTGCGCGTCTTGATGCGACGGATCGAACGTCAGTAAAGCTATCTTGGCTATCTGGGGATCGCTCAAAATAGGCGTTCCGGCAGGTACATCGTTTTGTACAAAGGATGTGCCATCCAGATAGTCGAGAATACGGACAAAGTGTCGATGCATCAATGGAGGCTCCTGCGGTAGTCCCGTACCACGCGCCGCCGTTGCCCACTCAAGCACTTTACGTGAGTTCTGTAAGAGCCAGATATTTAATCCCCCCTGTAGCGAGACGTTGACAAGCTTTGGATCAGATACAAGCAGATGCCTGAGCAAGTCAAGTAAACTCTGATTCGCCGAAGCCTGAGCGGGACCGCGCACTTGTGGAATTTCCGCGTAGTAACGCCATACTGTTCTATCTGATAACGTGCCGGGGGAGAAGTTTGCGTCATTTTCCGTAATAAGAAATCGACTTGTGCTTCCAAGCAGACTGCTATGAGATGGATTGACATAGCTGAAATGGATTGCACCATGTTGTATCGGCAATTTTCCAAGCAAGATAGGATTGGTGTCTATCGGTCCTTTATCCGGTAGTAACCATCCGTAGTAGCTTTTACCAGATGACGGAGAAGGAAGGTGAGCTAAGTCAACCTCAAGCCCATCATCTATTCCTTGACTATTAGCTCTATCTAAAAGATTACTACTGGTAAAATGAACATCGCCAAAGGAGGTAGGATTGGTGTTCGCTCGTGTTGGTGATGCAAAAAAAGTTGCACGTATTACCAGTGAACCAATCAGACCAAGCAGAAGGAGCGCGATGAGTCCAAGCAATGCACGCCCCTTCCATGAGCGAAAAAACGGAGGACGTGGTGAGCCAGTCGGTCTATCATATGCTGACTGAGATGGAGAATGTGAAGGCACTGGAGGTGCGAATACCGTCGCATGCCTTGTTTTGAGGTGTAGAGCCGCTACTACCTGTGTTAAAGCCGTAGAATATTGCTGCGTTGCGTCGAATGTACGCAGCTTTGCCCAAGATGGTGGCACATCGTGTGGTTGCGTCTGCTCTGCAACCACACGAAATGCACCTTGTAGTTGTCGTTGCATGAAGAGATTGATGGCCGTATTGACGGTCATTTGAATGCGTGGAGATTGTAGTGCATCCGGTGACTCAATAAAAATAAACCACTGGCACATAGGTAGCTCCTGATTTATCGTCTGCACAAAAGCTGTATCAGAAATACTCCCGCCATCCGTGATCACCTTAGCACCAGCAGCGCGAAGGTCATTCATGAAACGTACTGCAAATTGCTCGTACTGCTTGCTTGCTTGGTCTGCATAACTCACAAAGACACGCGATGCGTCCATTTGTGTACTCCTATCATATATACCATGCCTTTGCATTACTAAATACAGCTTCGACGGGCGTTGGTAAAGCTCTACATACAAAGCCAATCTTGCCGCTTTTATAGGTGGGGTCGGTCGCAGAGGTCACGAATTTTCCGTTGATATACGCATAAAACATACTATTCCTCATGAAGAGAGCGAGCGTTATTGGTTGATGAGGAGTAAGCGCGACATGCCCTTTCCCAAGATTATGAACTATACCCTTTATGATCTCAGCACCGATGAGTTCGTAATTGCCATTTCCGTAAATATTGAGTCGGAAAGATGCAACTACCTGGTTTTGCATACGAACAATCAAGCCGCATGGACTAGTATCGCCAATGACAAATGCCATTTGTGCCTGAAATGCAATATTTTTCAAGGTACTATTTTGTATGATACAAGGCTGACGATATCCCGATTTTAATGATGACACATCATATGTACCTTTAAGAAAAGCACAACCTCCCTTAGGAATTGTTCCAACCGCCCAGTTATGAAGGGTTGCGTCTTTTAAAGGATCGTTCAGGAATGGGGTACGTTGCAGTACACGATCGTAAAAACTTTGTGGATTGGCGAACAATGCCGTCGTAGTGGCATTGATATTCGGCGAAGGTTTCATCGTTGGTGAAAGTGGCACCGTCGATGCTGATAGCGTTTGTGATGAAACCGACTGTGCTGGAAATGCATGTAGTGCATAAACAAAGAGACCTGTCACAAGGCTAAGAATGAGAAGGATTGTCAAAGGCACAAACCAACGTTGAAAACGTCGTTGTCGTGGCGGCAACTTTGGTAGCGATATTGGTTTCCCATCGGTAAGAAGGAGCGGTTGCGTGTGCTGGCTTTCTACAGATGGTACAGGTTGTAAGGATGGTGGAGGTGCTTGATATGTTGTCGTCGCATCGATAGGACTCAATGTGAGAAGCAGACGCGCTAATGCTCTTGGATAGTCCCGCGTGGCATCAAATCTGCGGATCGTTGTCCATGTTGGTGGCATATCTTGTTGCTCAACTGGTGCTGCAAGCATCGCGAAGAGACCACGTATCTTCTTTTGCATAATGCAGATAAGTGCTGTATTTACAATCAATGCTATCTTTGGAGATTGCATAGTCTCTGGTGTGAGTACGAGCAGAACCCACTCACAGGTCGAGAGCTTTTGACTAAGCGCATGGCTAAATTGTTCGTCGTCTGTAACCGGCTTGATATTCTCCAATGTTGCTATATCATTGCCTGCGTTGTAGAGATCATCTATCAGTTGTTGCGCGAAAGTTTGGTCTCTCTGTACCTCTTCTCTATAGCAAACAAAGATGCGAGGACTTGTCATACAATATCTCCTTATTGCTATGGATGAGTAATAGAAACATAGGACACGCTACGCAGTATAGCAGAAGGCAACAAGAGAGTTCAATAGAGATAATGCAAGAAAAAAGAGTTTTGTCTCCGCTTGCCATCTTGTTTGTGCCTGTGTACAATAACTGTGAATGTTCTGCAGAAAGACGAGAGTTATTTCTTATTGTTGCCAGTTGAAATGATTGAGACTTGATGGATATACATACCTACACGCGACCCGCGACTACGTTGACTCCAGCACTTATTATTTATCTGATCGATGCGAGCCACTCTATGAACGATTTTTGTGGCTCGACAACAAAAATTGAGCTAGTCAACAAAGCCTTGAAAAACGCGGTGAAAGACATGGTGCGTCGCTCTATGCGCGATGGTATTGTGCAGAAACGCTACAAGGTTGCTATCTTTGCCTATAGTACTGAAGTCATTGACGTGCTTGGTGGTATTCGTGATCTCTCTGAAATTGTGCGTTTCGGCGTGCCTGTCCTTAGTGCTGGTGGTGAGACCGATACAGCGGCTGGCTTTACCGCCGTTGAACAATTATTGCAAACATGTCTCATCGAATTTCAGCGTAGCCCCGCTCCACTCGTCTGCCATCTTACTGATGCGCTTGTCACCGCGAACGATCCCTCCCCCGTCGTAAAACGTATCCAGACGCTTGGTGTAAACGATGGTGCTGTCCTCGTAGAAAATGTGTATGTGGCGGATAACATGCTGCGTAAGCCCGTACAAGATTGGCAACAATGGGGTGGCGTTCTCAAAACCAACGCCTTGAATGACGAGTACGCGAAATTCCTCTTTCGTCTCTCTTCCCCATTGCCGGAGACCTATCGACAAAATATCAACAACTATGGTTATCATTTACAGAGTGGTGCCGCCCTTTTCTTTCCTGGCACACATAACGACCTTGTACGTCTGGCATTCGCGATCTCCGCGGCGACACAACTAAAATAGCTTCTGTCAATCACCTCCGCTCAGAGAGCGGAGGCTTGCCTTTCGGCTTACATCTGGACTCCACCGCAACTCAGAGTACCTTTTCAGGCGCACTGCTTTGGCTTCACGGTCCGATGCATCAGGGCACATTGACAGGGTGCCCGTCCTGGTCCAGTCGTGCCGGACCAGAAGCGTTCTCATCACCAGATTTCTTGCGCCAATCAGATCAGCATGCAGCGTGTACCGACAGTTCGGGTCCTGACAGACAAAGAGCAGTCCTTTGCGTGGACGGTTCTCATCGGTAGTATGTCCACACATCGGACATCTCTTTGACGTGTAATCAGCATCTACCTTGATCACAAGTGATCCTGAGAGCGTTGCCTTGTAACTGATGAGGGCTTGTAATTCGGCAAAGGACCACTGGGAGTAGACCCGATTGGCTTTCCGTGCCTTGGGGGACACTCGCTGATAGCCTTTGCCGTTCTTTTTACGCTTGCGCTTCCTCCGCTTGGTCCGTTCTCGAATAGAGGTAAGGTCTTTTAGCCCAATCAAGGTCTGTGGGTGCTGCTTGATGATCTGTTTGGCAATGATATGATTGGCTTGCAATTTCAACCGTCTCTCTCGTTGCTCGATACGCTTCAATCGTCGTTTCGCGCCACGAGTGCCTTTTTTCTGCAAGCGTTTACGGAGTCGCGCATAGTGGTTGGATTTATGTCGAACTCGTTTCCCTGGATGAAAGGTTGCCTTGCCTGTCGAAGTAGAGGTCACGGCCAGATAGCGAATACCAATATCGACGCCGACAACCTCGCTCAGTTGTTGGCAGATTGGCTCAGGGATGTCGATTGCTAAGGAAACGAGGACATAGAAACATTTCTTTGGTTTATCGTACCAGAGTTTTGCATCACCGATGTTTGCCCCATGCCGAATAAGCGCGACATGCTCATCATAGCCTCGATATGGGACGTTGATACGTCCGCCCAACGTGCCGAGACTGACCTGCTGGTCCAGCTTGAAGGTGTAGTCACGCGCATAAGTATACTGCACCGTGGGTGAGCTATACGTGGGAGGCTTGTCCAGTCCTTGAAAGCGTTTCTTGGTCATCTTCTTGCGGCGATGTTCTTTATTCTTCAACAGCTTCGTCCACAGTCCCTTGTAGGTAGAGGCCACCTGTCGTTCGACGCTACAGGCCAGTTGGGAGGGAAGATGATATCGTGTGCGAAGCTCGGCATACATCCCTTTGTGGAGCGTGGTCACACTGCTCGTTTTACCGTACTCAAACGCGTAGTGACTCACCGCATTGAGTGCATCACGATACGCTAGTTGGGTCGCTCGTAATGCTTGAAACCGTTCTGGCGTCGTGATGAGTTTGAGTTTGGCGGTGAGAATTTGCTGCATGAATAAACTCTCGCTTGATGATGAAGAGATGCTTTCTACTACCCGCCCAAAGTGAAACATTCTGTTTCCTCTGGACGGGTCGTGTTTTGCTTAGACGTGTTGTGGAATAGGAAGCATAAGAGGTTCCGTCACACGCTCTTGCTGAGAGTGTGCAAGCCAGTATTGGTAGTCCGCTTCCCATTGACGATATTCGTCGTCGGTTGCAGGGAACAGTCGCGCACTGAGTGCCCCTATGAGCGTCCCCACACTATACTGAATATCCCTGTCATCGGCACTCTCATCAAACGCTTCTGGAATATCGGCAACTAGGTCTTGCATCTCCTGCAGAACGCGTTCCTCGGTGTAGGAACGCTCTTCGTCCGGCATGGCATCGAAGAAGTACCAGCGTCTGCCCACGTTGTAGCCTCTAGCGAACTCCTGATGCGTTATGACAGCCAGCGTCGTAACATCAGGTCGAAGCAGACCTGTTTCGGGAGAAAGGACACCACCGTGCAACATGCCGAGAAAAAAACAGAGGGCGTGTTGAACTCGTGGCGTCGGACACAGGTTTTGAGAGCGTTGACGAAGTAGCTATCAGGGAGTGGTCCGTGGGCCTCTGCTTCACCACAGGTATGCCACCAGACGCCACACTCATACTGCTGACGAGATGTTGCACTACAAAAGTCGATCAATGGGGAAATGGATTGCTCGTTGGTCATCGTTCAAGCTCCTTTGTGATACTATGCTTGACAGGTGACTCTCATGCAGGTATCGTACCCCACGAGAGTCTAGGACGAGTTTACAAGGACTAGACTCTTCTTGCTGGCTCCATACTGTGAATATGTGAGCCAGTATTACCAATTACCAATTACCAATTACCTAACTACAAGATACCATCCAAAGAAGGATTTGTCAATACCACTATCCTATTGCCAAGGACTCTTTACCAACTACTAACTATCCAGTACAATGACACTACTATCTGAAATATGAGGAAAAGGTACTGATGAACGAGGAATATTACACCGCTAAAGAGGCTATGCAAATACTTGGAAAGCCGAGTACATCTTTTTATAGAGAAGTCAGGGAAGGACGCATCCCATCAAAAGGCAAACGCCCGAACATGAGATTCCCGAAAGAAGCAATAAACGCGCTAGCAGAAGTGGGAGTAAGTGATGAGGAAGAGGATAAGCTGATATTTGCCCTCTCGACTATCGCTGATGCTTGGGTAAAGCAGGAAATCACGCTTCAACCCTACGAAGATGAAGATGTGGTACCGTTTAAAACCCTGCTAGAGTGGAGGAGAAAGAATGATGAAATCTCTATGAATGTCAAGGAAGGAAACAAAATTCTCGGATGGACGACATTTCTTCCGTTGGATGAAACCACTATCCTTGACCTTCTTTATAATCGGATGAAGGAAAAGAATATTCCGCCACATGCTATCAAAAAATGGACAGAAAAACAGATATCAGTGTATATACCTATCATCGAGGTGATATCTACCAAGGATATCGAGCGAGACAAAGAGGTTGGAGCCTTTCTTCTCAGAAAAACGATTCAGTGGGCAACTGCGCTGATGCGCCAGTACGATATTAAGAATTGGTATGCAATTGGAGTCACACCCGAAGGGCAAGCGATACTAGAGAGGCTTGGGTTTCAACTCTTGACCAACTTAGAGGACGGAAAGAGAAAAGGCTACATCCTAGAAAATAAAGCTGAACAAGTGAGATTGATAAGCAGGTTCATCCAATCGGTCTAAAACGTGGCAAGCTTGCCTATCAGGAGAGGTTTACGGTATTTGGGGCACCAGACGAAGTGATAGGCCAATTTGTAAGTAACGTGTTTGGTGTGCTATATATTCATAACACAGTAGTAACCATTTGTTCTAACTCTTGCGAAGTCTTTGTAATGGCGGCCTTACCCCTCCTTGAAAGAGAGGGATATCTGGCTACCTCTTTATGAAAGTAGGCGAGGTATGCGGGGAAAAGTAACACATCAGCAACTTACCACTGATCAGAAGGTAGATACGCTTACTCGTATACAAATAAACCAGTACACAACGGCGCGTCTGCTCTCTATTCGTTGCCGTGAGGCGCAGACACAATCGTTACTCAATCAGGACTATGCTAGCGTTATAAGCCGTAATAATGGCAACTCGCTCTACTTCTGTGTCTGTGATGGCGTTGGTAGCTCTTATAAAGGCGATTTCGCGGCACGCTATCTGACCACACAGCTACTCACCTGGTTACAGGAACCAACCGAGGTACCCGGAGACAGCGAATTATTTACGCCTACACTGCACGGGCTGCTCGATCTATGGGCATATGATGCCCACATAAAGCTGAAGAAAACACTTATTCCACCCGAAACACCATCTCTTGCGCGTGAGGTGATGGAAGAACTACGTGATGCGTATGGCAGCGAAACCGTCTTTTTATGTGGACGTATTGATGTTCCACAGCATTCACACCCTGCTCAAGCAGTATTTTGTTGGATGGGCAACGTTGCCGCCCGTCTCACCACCGCTCCACATACCGAGATTATATTAGGTCATACGAGTGATCGCAGCGGACGCTGGTCTACAGTGCAAGGACGCAAGGGCAAGGTTGGTATCTGGCATGCAACCTTGCCTATGCTTGAACGACTTATTGTGTATACCGATGGGCTTGATTCGATTGGTAAGAACCTTGCACAACTTACCGATGAGCAGTGGCACGCGCAAACGCAACATCTCCTCTCTCTAGCCGCAAACGACGATATGACCGCTTTAGAGATACACTGGCAACAGAACCTTACAGAAGGTGAGTACACATCGTGAGCGTTTTCACTCCACATGTTGGCATGGTACTTTCAATTGCATCAACTGCCTATGAATTTGTGCCACATCCTCTTTTTCCAGATGACGAGAGCGAGGTATTTGTTGTAGAGGGTGGCGAAGCTCTTGTCTACCAATTGCAAGATCGGGCAAACGCGAGATTATACGCTTTGAAGGTCATGAAGCCTACTTATCGTAGCGAGCAGTGCGCCCGTGTCGCCGCTACGCTCATCGCGCACAAAGACGCTCCCGGTATGTTTCTTGGTCATCGTCTCTGCCTGACAAAAGAAAACAACCCCGCTGTGATCGCGTCCTATCCAGACCTTACCTATGCGACCTTGATGCCTTGGCTTACGAGTCAAACGTGGGCTGGCTTCTTGCAAGATGCAACCGCGAGTGCCGCCTATACACCAGCCAAAGCCCGCAGTCTTGCTACGGCAACTGCAAACGTCTTATCATACCTGGAAGCCCACAACCTCGCCCACACAGATATCGCTGGTGGCAACGTACTCATTGCGCCGAACTATCAGTGGGTAGAACTGCTGGATATCGAGGGCATCTGCCTAACGAATATGCCCATCCCTACATGGCGCAGTCAGGGATCACCGGGCTACCAGCATCGTAACCTCGATGAGCGTGGACAGTGGCGACCCGATGGTGATCGTTTCGCTGGTGCCATTCTTCTCACAGAAATGCTGACATGGTGGAACCCTTTGGTCCGCGCTCAGACAGAGGACGACGCGGAAACCTTGTTTTCTGCCGATGAATTGCAAAAAGTTGATTTCCCGCGTTGGCACGCTGTACGCAACACCTTATGGAGTATGGATCCAATGCTGCTCTCCCTTTTCGATCAAGCGTGGACCTCATCAGACCTCGCGCAATGTCCTAAATTAAGCACCTGGACCACGCAATTGCTTCCACACGGGAAGTAGCAGAAATGAATGTAATTTTCAAAATAGTGTTAAAAACATCCTACTTTCGTGCTATTTGTGAGTAATTACCTTGAATTTGCACTTTTCGCATGGTATAGTTGCAACGGTGCAAGAGCAACAAAGGTGATTGCTCATCGAACCACCGATACACTTATAAATGTATCCAGACTGTTTATTCGTGTGTCTTTCTGTGAGGAGAGGCATACGCAAGTTGTTCTTTGAAAGGGGATTATTCATGGCTGGAAATGAAAACGTTGCTGCTAATTATAGTGAAATGGGCGCAACTGCAACCCAATTCAACAACAAGGTCTCCGAATTCGAGCAGGCACTGGCACAGATCAATAGCGCGATCCAACAGGTGGGAGCGACCTGGGTTGGTCAGGGCTACATGAGCTTCAACGAAGTCATGGTGCGCTGGCATCAGGAAGTCACCACCCTCAACCAAACCCTGAGCGAAATCAGCGCGAACGTCAACCGCAGTTCGACCACCTACTCCGACACCGATACCTCCGTTGCCCAGGGCTTCAAGCGTTTCGGCTAAGCCTGTATCAGTCTTTTTCAATGGGGAGAGGTGAGGAGCAACAACTCATCTCTACCCATAAATCGACAAGTTTCTATAAAAGGAGTGATAGCATCATGCCGCAAATCCCTGCTGGTGGTGACTCTTCCTCTGGTAGTGGTCACATGTCCTACCCATCTGAGCGTATTACCGAGACTGCACAGCAGATGACGACAAACGCGAACAAATCACTTGAACAGCACAATGCAGCTTGGGCACAAATACAAGCGTTTGTTCAAACCTTTCCAGGCTTCATGCAAGGCCCTGTGATGGCGGTGCTTTCCCCATATGAACGTCGTTTGCGTGCCTCCTATCAATGGCAGCTCGACTGCGCGAATACACTTACCAATGGCTCCCAGCAAATGCACCAAACTGATACTGCCGTTGCACGCGGCTTCGGACGCGAGTTTTAGCTTTATATAACTTCTACAAATTTATTATAGTGGAAAAGGAAGGAATGCACATATGGGGGCACTCGCGACCTTATTAAACTGGCTAACTCCCGTATTACATCCGTTAACAGAGTTCCGTAGCAATGTGACGAAACTCAACACCATTCATCAAGACTCTGTACAGACCTTTAGTATGCTGGCCGGAGGATTAGTCGCGCCACAAACGGGACCAGAGGCATTTACAGGAGAACTACAGATGCATTCTGGGCTGAAGTGCAGACGTATCTTAACGCCGAGAGTGCGCTTAGCGGGGCAGGTGTAGGAGTTGCCGAGGGAGGTGTGATAGAGGAGGCCATCGCTGTATGTGAAGAATGTGCGACAGAGGTGACAGGAGCAGCCGAGGTTGCCGCAGGCGAGATAGCAGGTGATGCTGTCCTCGACGAAATAACTGGCATGGTTGATGTCGCAGCAGTAGCAGAGGGCGGTGCAAATCCCATCGCCGATATAGGTGCCATCGTCCTAACCGTTATCGCGGGTGCTGCACTGATTGGCACTCTCATCAAACTTGCCTGGGACATCTATAATGCTATTCAACAGTGGCAGCATATGATGCACAACATCGGTGATACGCCACTACCTCAGCTTCCACCGAACCCAACGCCTGTTCCAGCACCAACACCTGTATTGCCACCTGTCAATCTCAATCAAGAGCAACAACAACTCCTGAAAGAATTGATGAATGAATTTCCTGACGTGCCTCCCGATCTACTGAGAGAACTTATAGCGGCAGGTCTCACTAAAGATCAAATAGTCAGGTTACTCACAAAGCATGCAAAAGATATTGCTAGCATATGGCAACTTCTCCAACCATTACTAGGTATTCCAGGAATAGAACAAGTCTTGAAAGATTTAGCGAGTAATTCGGATACAAGCTATAGAGGAGCATTACATATGCTGAACTGGCTTGTTGCTCATCAAAGCGAAGTGGCTCGTGTTGAAGATCGAGATGCAGATGGAAACCGTGCCATAGACGTTTTTCTCAAAGATGGGACAGTTGTAGACCTGAAGTCGTATAATTGGTACGCCTACAAAAGACCAGGGCTTCTTGATAAGGTAATCGAGAAATTAAAGAAGCAGGTTGAGAGGGATAAAGGACTCTATCCGAACAGGAAAATTGTCTTTGATTTCAATTCTGAGTCGGGCCCAGTTCCTGATGCTATTAGACAGGCACTAGAGAACTTAGGTGTAACGGTAGAAACCTGGCCGTGAGGAAAGGGAAAGGGAGAAACGAAGAACATGGCAATAGAAGATATCAGCATCTACAACTATGTGCGCGATCCACAGCAACTGTATGATACGACGACTATCCAACGTTTTCTTACCGCGATTGCATCGCAAGGCTATCGCCTTGTTTCAGATGCAGAGCGTAGTGATTACTTTCATGTCTGGTGGCGCACGCTCTATGGAACGAAGGAGGGTGCAGAACCATTATCGGAAGCCGCTTTACAACTTGATCCTGAAGTTGTCTTTACTTCAGGAGTTTCTCCGTCACTTCAGGAGGAGATACGTGTGTATATTGACGAGCAACGCCCGTCCTTATCGTGTAGTGCCTATTCGACAGAACGCGCAGGTCTCATGAGGGGAGTAGACTTTTCACTTGCGTTTGAGCCAGTCGAAGGACAGGTCTACATTTCTGTCGAAGACCGCTACTTTACCGTAGAAGATGCCCAGAGAGGCATCGCTCGATATGAGCATTGGTTACAGACGCTTTCCATTCTGTATGCTGCGTGGCATCCGCTATATGCTTTCAACTTCGATTACAGCGCTACCGTGCCTGATACAACGCGTGAAGAAGCGTTAGCACTCGATATTCACAATGTATACTATATTAATATATTCGGACCAGAGATCGTTGACAAACTGGGACGAGACCGCGTGTTGACTGCACCTGCATGGCGTGTGCAGCCATTTGAAGATGGTGGCGTGCTGCTGATTCCTGTGCTGCTCTATGATCCTCACGACACTCATGAGCGAGAGGATGTCGCAGAGTATCTTGGACTGCCTGGGTAATGAGCCTGAAATGCTTTGAGAACATCTTTTCATAGAAAGAAGTGATTGTGTAGAGATACCAGTCCATGAAGGAGTCACTTTATGCCTCACGTTCCTTCAAACAGTTCTTCTGGTGAATCAATCGTTTATCCAATCGAGCACATGCGTCAAACGGCAGCAAAGATTTTAGCGAAGGCGAGTTATGCTCAAGAACAACACGACACTATATGGGGGCAGATTCAGTCATACGTTCTAAATGCCTTTGAACCTGATATGCAAGGTCCTGTAATGGACCTCTTGCAACCATATGCTGCCCGCCTCCGAGCCTCTTACAACTGGCAAATAGATTTAGCCTCTTCGCTCTTTGCTGCCGTTAATCTCATGGAAAGCACAGATAGTGATGTTGCCCAAGCCTTTACCCCACCCGTTCACGGCTTTGGTCGAGATACTAGCCCTCAATAACGATGCAAAAATTTGTTGTTGCATTGAAGAAAGAAAGAAACTGCATGAGTTTTGAACAGATCAAGGCCGAGATAGAAGCAGTTGTCATACAGCCTTTGCTCGCTTTTCACGGAAAGACATCGCCGCTCAATCAAATTCACAACGATAACACGCGAGACTTTTCAAACATTATAGCTGGGCTGTTAACGGGTTCTGATGGTGAGACAGCGTTTCAAGGCGATGGCTCTATGGCGTTAGCTGACCTGATAGGGAGCTACTTGAACGTAGAGCAAAGTATTACAGGCAGTGGTACTGATTTTGTCGGTCACTTACTAGAAGCGGCACAAGATAGTGAGAGAACAGCACACCAGCTTCAGCAAGAGTTAAATAGTATTGCGGCGCAACAGGACCATACTGTGCAATCTGCCGCAGGAATTGCGATAGGGCTAGATACAGGAGCCGTTGCTCAGGGAGGCATAGATATTCCCTGGGATATCGTGGCAGCAGGCGCGACGTTAGTGGCGGCAGGGCTTGCAGCAGCGTATAATGCCGATCAAGAGAAAAGCCAGCAAGCACAGATGGCAAAATATACCGCAATTGCCGAGTGGTCCAGAGAGATGGGAGGGATCGCAAGCGAACCATTAGCACAACTACCTCCTTCTCCAACGAATGCAAATGGTGATTCTAGCAGTTTCTTGAAGATACTTGGACTTGGAACATTACTTGCTGCATCAGGTACAGGTAGCATCGATGAGTCAGATAGAAAGTTCTCGCCAGAAGAAAAGCTCATTGCCGATGTACTTAGCGGTGAAGGCAAAACCGTTAAATCTCTACCGGAACCAGGAACTACAAGGGTACCAGATGCATCGGTAGACGGAGTTCCAACGGAATTCAAAACGCTGAATCCTGGTGCTAGTGATGGAACTGTAAAGAATGTAATTAATAATTCGATCAAAGGTGGTGGACAAGCTAGAGACATTGTTATTGATGCGAGAGGTTCTGGATTGACAGCGGAACAAGCTCTAAAAGGGCTAGCTCGCGCGAAGGGTATCGCGAGGGGATTAATTGATAGTGTTCGCATCATTGGTGATGGGTTCGATATTATCTCAAAAGATTTCAAATAGGAGGTATCGCTATGTCTAGGAACATAGATGTTTTTGTGGGTACAGCAGAAAACCTAGAAGATTTCATAAGAGAACTAGAGTCATTACTGAATATCAAATTGAAGATCGCTTTCTACGGCCATAACATTTTATACGAGTACTACAATTCACGAATTGTTCTCTCTGTAGGAGATCATGACTATGATAATGACAGAGATATGAACTTTGAAGACTACCAATACGATATAGAGATAAGAGCGGTGAACAGAGATACCGAGGAAGAGCGAAAGAAATGGCGTGAAGATTTCTCGTACCTTGTTTTTAACAAACTAAAAGAAATGGGGAGATACAAACTTATGATGGTAGATAATCTACAAATAAAATTAAAGGAATTTCATCCGCAAACAAGCGGTGTATAGTAGCATAGTAAGGAAAGAAAATGTTCTTCCAGACAATGAAGTCTGAAAACGACTTTCACATGAGCATGTTAATCCAATCACTGCAACTGCTCGCAGCAAAGTATGAAGAGCAAATGAATGCGCAGCCAGAATTCGTAGATGTTCCTGATGAAATTGCTTTGACATTTAGCGAAGTCTATCTGCTTGTCGAAAATCTCGACAAAGAAGATCTGTTAACGACGAGCCAGAAGACAGCATTGACACAGATAGATAGTGTTTTGGAGCAGATGAGTAAAAAGGAGGATATGTGGACGTTAAATTCACTAAAAACATCCTCTCAATGGGAAGACGTGAGATTGCTGGCTAGCAACACATTGAAGGCTTTCAACACATTAAAACAACCTCCTCATTTGTTTTGGTTACAATACGTTCCTGATCAGAAAACGCCTACTACTTAAAGTAGGAGGACAAGATCATCACATCAGAACGCTTAAATAGTCTGTTACAAGAGTCTCCTGCATATATCGAAGAGTGGCTCAATCGTTATGGGCAGGACAACAAGCTATTCCAGAACCGTTTAACTGGTTAGGACTCGCTGAGGTCGCAGGGACACTTGCTGCGGAACAGCTTTCGGCAACAGAAGGAGATTTGGAATTCGCTGTACTGTCAACGTAGTTAAAAGTGGTGAAGGCAGATCGCGTGTCTATGTAGGTGGTGAAGCGAATGTAACCATAAGAGAGGCAGTTTATATTATGTCTGACGGATTTGCTATTACCTCGCTGGACCAATTTACTACGCAGGCTCGGCTTCACTATCAGATACGCAACCATTTTCACAAGATGGTGAGCCGCTTTGACACACACTACAATGAGATAGTAAATACCTTGACAGGTAGTCAAAAAGAAACCTATACCCAATGGTGGCAGACACATCGTCGTGAGCTACTTGCCCATGCTGACTTTCACGATCAGTTCGGCCACCACCTTGAATCAGCAAAAGCTTCTTATGAAACCACCGACCAAGCGGTCGCCAAAGCCATGAAACCGACTACAACCAATTGAGATACATGATACAACATCTCAAACGTAGGGAGTAAAAAGAGAAATATGGATATCGAGCAACTGCTGGGGGAACTGGAAGGTCTTGCACACAAAGTTCATGTACCTGGTTTCCAGGACCTCATTCAAACAGTACGCAACATGTACGAAAAAACCGTCGAGTATATTACGCCTCATGAACCTATTAGTGATGCCAGTCGTACATTGACAGCACTACACTCGGAACTGAACAGTCTTTGTACACAATTGGAGACGAGCTTACCAGATTTTCAGACGGTCTATACAGGAGCAGGTAGCGATACATACCATGCTTCGGCTGCTTTTGCTTTACAGGGCATGCAGCAACAGAGAGACGCTCTGGCGCATGCTGCCCAGCAGCATCAGACGATGGCCGAGCAATTTGCGCTGGCACGGGATATGCAAATCGCACTGATCGTTATGTTAGGAGCCGTCACTGTTACGTTGATTGCTCTAGTTGCAAGCGCGGGGGCCGACGCACCTATAACCGTTCCCCTCGCCATAGGTGAAACTGTTGGAGCAGCAGCAATCATTACTACTCTTACTGAAGCTCTAGTAGCAGCAGGCATAGCAGTAGATGCACTGCTCGCATTTCTGGCGACAGAGGAGGGACTTGCCCTGTTCGCAGCGACTGCGATTGTGATTACGGGGTTGACGCATCCGCATCTTTTGAGTGTTTCTCAAACATGCGTAAACTTAGGAAAACTTTTTAGTACGATGAAAACAACGCCTGATGGAAGACGCATACGTGTTAGAAAATTGAGTCCGAAGGAAGTTAGTAAACTGCAAGCTGAATGGGGGCAAAGTTTTCATCGTGCAAAGAAAGGATACAAAGCAACTGATGAGATTTATGAAGATGAAAATGGTGAGTATTGGATTGGAAGACCAGGATCAGAGAATGTTGTAGAATTCCCGTAAGTTGCTTTAGATACAGGAGGTAGACAGATGTCTGTCATTAAAAAGTCATTTTACGGTCATGTGCATAGTACGGCTTTTGATCTTTGGAACGGACCAGATTATGTAGAGAAGAGAAAGAAAGGAAATGAGGACGATTTTTTGGGAGGAGGTCGTGTTTTGCGCCTTGCCATTCGCAAAGGCGAAGCTGCAATGCCACTGATTGAGTCTCGTGCTGTGTATGCCTATTTAAATCCAGATGAATCACAGGATATTCTATTACGTGGTATGTATTGGGATAATACGGCAATTAGCTATAGGACTCGTGATACTCCCCTTGATACACCATTCAAGATTGCGGTGAAATTTGTGCGGCTTCCGTTGGCACTTCTACAACAATGGCTTCACTCTCTGGAAAATCTCTCAACGGCTATTCAGACAACTTCGCGTGCAGATGATACCTTACCGATTTGCTCATTGCGAGTAGAAATAGACGGTGTTTCGAGCGTCTTTGAAAAGACATGGCAAGTTGTTGAGGGCGAGAATACTGAACTCAACCGTGTCTGGCAAGACATCTGGCGGCAGATGGAACAGATATTGCAAACATCGACCTCCCTTACTAATATTGAGGAGTCTTTCCCCTGTATTGAAGTGAAACCGGATGTCTATGATTTGCATGCCTATCAACCATCCTTGAATTTACCTTGACACTTATAGGCGTATTTTTCAATTTAAGGAGTATGTTAGAAAAAATTGTACCCTTAAAATCCTAAATTGTTGCAATCGCCTAACCTCTATGGTACAGTAGAGGCGACAAAGATGGATAGAAGTATGTACTGTTATAGCAAAGAGTGACGAGACTTCAAAAAGGGAAATGTCAGGCATATATGCAGATGCTCCTCATTACACTTGTTGGACCACAGAAGCGCCTCGATCTTCAGGTACCAGGAGAGATGCTCCTGAGCGATCTGTTACCACCATTGCTTGAACTCTGTGTTTCTGAAGGTATACCTGCATCCAGAGAAACACAACACACGATGTGGCAACTCCTTCATCAGCAGGTGCCTTTGTCCCTGGATCGCTCACTGATTGATGCTGAGGTGGTTGATGGTGCGCTTCTGATGTTGCAAAATCAGGAGGAGCAGATGACACAGCCGCTTCCTCCCACCAAACCAACGTCTCAGCACTTTACGCCTAGAGCTGTGACACCAGGCCGTAGCACGGGGGGCATCGGGGTCACATGGAGTAGCGAGGGGCTTGCGAATGATGAATAAAATACAAAGAAAGAGCGAGAGCGCATGCCCTTAACATTTTATCGACCCGCGCGAGCATACCCGCCGCCTCTGCCCAAAGATGAAATGATTATTACTGCTCCTCCTCCTGTTCAACAGAGGCAAGGGGGAGCCGCCTCATGGCTGCAATATCTCTTTCCTGTTGTTGGCGGTCTGGGATCAATGGTCTTTTTCATTGCCTTTCGTAGCAATCCGCTTATCCTGGTTGCTGTGATTGCTATGGCTCTCTGCTCCGTTGGTATGGGAGTCACAATGGGTGTGCAGCAACGTGTCACCTACAAGCGACAACGCAAAATTGAACGTACCACCTATCTGAATTATCTCACTGATTGCCGCACCCGTCTACGCTCAATTGCAAAGCAGCAACGTGAGGTAGGCACACATGTTTATCCCTCACCTGACCAGATTGAACAGAATGTATTTCAGCAAAACACTTTATGGGAGCGGCGCCCGGAGGATCGCGATTTTCTTTCTGTTCGTCTTGGAACAGGACCAACGCAATTGTCTAGCCCCGTTCGCCTTGATCTCGGCAACAATCCAATGGTGCAATTCGTGCCTGAACTACGCTCACAGGCCGAGTCGCTTGTCGCAGAATTTGATCATCTCGACGACATACCTGTTATCGTATCGCTACGCAACGTTGGGACGCTTGCCATCAATGGTAACTATGCTCTGACACATGGGCTAGCGCGTGCCATTCTCAGTCAAGTTATCGCGTTCCATGCGCCCGAAGATGTACGTTGCGCCGCCTATTTTCCTCAACACGCAACGCAAGAGTGGGAATGGCTCAAATGGCTACCCCACACACGTCGTCTGCGTCAGGTGAAAGCAGAAAAGAAGTATGCACCCGACCCACTATGCATGCTCGCAGACACCTCTACCGCGTTCCGTGATATCCTGGTGCAGCAGATCAAGCCAGAACTGGACCGCCGTCGTAGACTGATCGAGGACCAACGAGCTACAGGGATGCAAGCAGTGAAGCCACATATGGTTGTGGTGATTGATGGCTTCAATCCGAGTAGCCCTTTAGCCCACTTACCAGAGATGGAAGAACTCTTTCGCGATGCTGCACAACTCGGCGTCACGGTGATCTGTCTCGTCGAGAACGAGGAGCAGGAGCCAGCGATTTTACATGCGCGTATTTCCGTTTCAAGTGTGGGTTGGTTTGCTTTCAAAGAGATCGCCTTCGGTGGACGCGTGCTAGAAGGTCTTTCGTTAGATACAGCCAGTAGCGTTCTCTGTGACCATATTGCTCGTCACCTTACTCCTCTTACACTCGCCGATAAAGGGGTGCAGCAAGACCTTTCGCATGATGTACGGCTTCTTGATCTGCTGAACATCGACTCCGCCGATGCCGTCCATGCTGAGCAGACATGGCAACAGTATACGCGCCAGAGTCTACTACAGGCCGCGATTGGGCGACGTGCCGACGGTGAGCCACTAGTGCTTGACCTGAAAGAGGCCGCCGAAAAAGGTATGGGACCACATGGCTTGATCGTTGGCGCGACTGGCTCTGGCAAAAGTGAGCTACTGCGTACCATTGTCACAAGTTTGGCAATCACGCATGATCCCGATACCGTCAACTTCGTCCTTGTCGATTTTAAAGGTGGTGCCTCCTTTGCGGATTTTGCCAAACTACCACATGTTGCAGGCGTTATCACGAATCTGCAAAGCGATGCCTCATTAGTTGATCGTGTTTATGCCTCGCTGTCGGGTGAACAACAACGCCGTCAACGCATGTTACATGAAGCTGGCAACCTCGATAACATTAAGCAGTATCAGGCAAAATGGCGTATGCATCCTGACATGGAACCGATGCCGCACCTTTTGATAATCGTTGACGAGTTCGCGGAACTTATCGCCAATCGTCCTGATTTCCTCGACCTCTTTATCGCGATTGGACGCGTTGGGCGTAGTCTTGGCCTGCATCTCCTATTAGCGACACAGCGTATCGACGAGGGACGCATGAAGGGACTGGAAGGTCATCTCCGTTACCGTATTTGTCTGCGTACATTCAGTGCGGCTGAGAGTTCTGCCGTGCTTGGTAATCCCGACGCCTACTATCTTCCCTCTTCTCCAGGAGTTGGCTACTTTAAGGTCGATACCGATGTCTATAGCCTCTTCAAAACGGCCCTTGTTTCCATTCCGTATGTACCCATCACAGAGCAAGTGACGCCCACGAGCCTTATTCGTACCTTCGATAGCACTGGTAAACTCGTTAAGTACGAAATGGAAGCGGCTCAGGATGTGGAGAGCGACGATCTGTATACCGAGATGGATGTGGTGCTGGATCATTTATCGCAACCTACCCATAGCATATCGCATGTGCATCAAGTGTGGTTGCCTCCGTTAGAAAAGACGCTACTACTCGACAGCGTGTTGGAAATGGAGCAGGAAATCTACGGCAATGAGAAGTACCCACAACCTCTACAGCCATTCGGTCCCTTATGTGTACCAATTGGCTTGCTCGACAAGCCGTTAGAGCAGGTGCAGATTCCATTGCTACTGGATTTTTCAGGCTCCGGTGGTCATCTTGCAGTCGTTGGTGCGCCACAATCAGGCAAGAGTACCCTGTTACGAACACTCTTTACCTCATTCATGGTGACGCATTCGCCGCGTGACGTGCAACTCTATGGGCTTGATTTCGGTGGTGGTCTTTTGCGTATCTTCGAGTCGGCACCACATGTCGGAGCTATTTGTGGCAAGGCCGAGCGTGACAAAGTGCGTCGCCTTGTACGTCAAATGCAGAAGATCATTGAAGACCGCGAATTCCTCTTCCGCGAACGTAACATTGATAGCATGGCGACCTATCGTATGCGTCGGCGAGCGGGCGAGTTACAAGACGCACCATTTGGTGATGTCTTCCTCGTCATAGACAACTTTGCCCAATTTCAACAAGATTTTGAACAATTAGAAAGTGATCTGGTCGAGATTGTGGCAACTGGACTTACCTATGGTGTCCATGTCGTTCTTGCCGCGAACCGCTGGGCGGAAATTCGCTCCAAACTGCGTGATAACATTGGGCGTCGCCTGGAACTACGTTTGAACGATCCCATCGAGTCCGAGGTCGGAAAGGTACCTGCCGCCGCCCTGCCCCTTGGTGTTCCTGGACGTGGCTTGACTAAAGAAAAATTGCAGTTTCACGCCGCCTTACCTGTTATCCGTAGTAGTGAAGAGCGTGCGGCTACACGCGATGTGCCTGTACAAGAATCTCTTGCTAAACTGATGCAACACCTAAAATGCACCTGGAACGGTGAATCGGCAGCGCCAATTCGCATGTTACCCTCTATGGTAACGTTACAGAACCTACTGCTTTCGCCAGAGCAAGAAGGCGTTCCTCTTGGTATCGAAGAGTTTCGATTGCATACGGTCTCTATCGACCTGCTGACTGCTGCTCCACACTTCATCGTTCTCGGTGATATGGAATGTGGCAAGACAACCCTGTTAAGGACTTGGATGCGCGGGTTGGAGCAGCACTATACGACAAAACAGGTCGCCTTTGCCATTGTCGATTATCGCAAAACACTCCTCGATTTTGCTGAAAGTCCCTATCTGCTCACTTACGCACACAACCCTCCTACGTTGAAGGCATGCGTCGATAACTTCAAAGTTGATCTTGATAAACGGGTAGCTACAAGTGGAGATGTGCCACTCGCACAATTGCGTAAACAACAACGCTGGTCTGGTTGTCACTTTTTCCTTTTTGTCGATGATTACGATGCCATTGTGACACCGACGGGTAGCCCACTCAATCCCCTGGTCGAGCTACTGCTTTCAGGGCGTGATATTGGCTTTCACCTCGTTGTAACCCGCCGTGTCGGTGGTGCTGGCCGTGCATTATTCGAGCCAGTTATTCAGCGTCTGCGTGAGATGGGGAGTTCTGCCCTCATCATGAGTGGCGATCCACAGGAGGGTAAGCTGCTCCATAACCAAGCTGCTACTCTGCTCCCACCAGGACGCGGCTACCTTGTGCAGCGTAACCATCCGCCGACTCTTGTGCAGGTGGCATATACCGAACCACAGTGAGAGAGCAATGAACAAAATTGTATCTTTTCAATCCTAAAAAGCATGCTGCCCCTATGACAATGCCATAACGACGGGCGACCACAAGGGATCGCCCCTACTATACACGAATGCATGTCACACACGCCCTTATAGTAGGGGCGATCCCTTGTGGTCGCCCGTTTGTCTTGACGTTTAAATCGCTCTGTGACAGGGGCAAGTCCTACTTGTCTTCATCTCCGTTTTCTGCTACTATACGGTCTATGGTAACGCAAGAAGTAGCCGCACAAGGCTGGGATATTATCGGTCACGCTCATGCTATCGACATTCTGCGTCGCACGCTAGCGGCACAGCAGGTTCGCCATGCCTATCTTTTCACAGGCCCACCGCATATTGGAAAATCATTGCTCGCGCAGCGTTTTGCCCAAACACTCCTTTGTACAGGTGGCCCCGATTCCTCTATCTCGCCCCAGGAGCCGTGTAACACCTGTCTCTCCTGTCGCAAGGTGCTGCACGACAATCATCCCGATGTACATGTAATCGCCAAGCCAGCCGACAAACAATTCATTCTGATTGAGCAAATACGCACTCTGCAAAGCGACTCAGCACGCCACACTCTGGAGGGTCGCCGCAATATCTTCATCATCGAAAACGCGCAGGATATGAACTTGCAGGCCGCTAATTGTCTCTTGAAAACGTTGGAAGAGCCAGAGCAAGATGTTGTGTTGCTCCTGACCGCCCCCGACGCTGGTTCGCTTCTGCCCACGATTCAGTCGCGGGTACAGCTTATCACAATGCAACTGCTTACGTCGATGCAGATCAAAAATGCCCTGCTTCAAGAGTGGGAGGCCGAGCCGAAAGAGGCTGATCTAATCGCTGCCCTCGCCGCTGGACGCATGGGCTGGGCTATTCAGGCCATTGAAGACGAAGAGATGCTTACGCAGCGTAAAGCGCAGTTAGACCTGCTTACAAAACTCCCTTCGGCTGGTCGCGTGCAGCGTTTCGACCTCGTACAACGTATCAGTGGTGATAGCGACAAAGTGCAGATGCTATTAGAGTTGTGGTTATTGTGGTGGCGTGATATGGTACTAGCAGCGAATAATTGTCTCGATTTAACCGTCAACGTAGACATGCGGCCCCTGCTCAAGACACAGGCCGCGAAACTTGGTACGACGGAGTCAGAGCGTATGGTGCGTGCCATTTTGCAGACGATGGAGTCAATCGCGCAAAATGTTAATCCGCGCGTCGCCCTCGAAGTGTTGATGCTCGACGTACCGGCAATCAAAGCCTAACAACGAAGAGGAGCGTTATATGCGAACAAACTTCCAGCATTTACTTATTCATCAAGAAGAGGGTGTCATCACCGCCACCATGAATCGGCCAGAGGTCTTGAACTCGTTCAACGATGTCATGTTAGAGGAGCTAATCGAGGTTGTTGAAACCGTAACCAGTGACGATTCTGTGCGTTGCATGGTGCTTACAGGCGCGGGCAGAGCCTTCGGTGCAGGGCAGGACCTATCAAGTTTCCCCGCCGTTCCCGCCAACGGTAGCGCACCAATCAAAGTAAGCGAACACCTGCAAAAGTACCATCGCCTCGTCAAAGGTATGCGTACCATGCCCAAACCTGTAGTCGCTGCCATTCGCGGCGTCGCGGCTGGTATTTCATGTAACGTTGCCCTTGCATGTGACTTGCGTATCGCTGCCGATAACGCACGTTTCATCGAAGCCTTTGCTCGCATTGGTCTCGTTCCCGATGGTGGTGGCGCGTACTTCCTACCACGTCTAATCGGTCTGGGTAAAGCGATGGAAATGTGTCTATTAGCAGAAGAGGTAAGCGGTCCAGAGGCCGAGCGTATCGGACTTGTCACCAAATGCGTACCAGTTGAAGAGTTTCCAGGAGCCGTTGCCGCCTTTGCCAAACGCCTCGCGAATGGTCCCACACATGGCTACGGTCTCATCAAACAACTGCTTTATAAGTCAATGGAGAGCGACTTGCAAGCCTCACTCAACCTTGAAGGGCAACTGCAAGACGAAGCCTTCACTACCACCGACCATAAAGAAGGTGTCACCGCTTTCTTAGAGAAGCGACAAGCAAAATATATCGGAAAGTAGAACAGGTAGAGATGCACCGCATCTCTACAAAAATTATGCGAATCGATAGCCTTTCTTATAATAACGCACAAACACAGGGCAAACGCCGTCGCGAATGGTTGCAGCAGTACGCGCCACAACATCTCGAAAATTGTACAACGTTGGTCCTTCATGGTTTGTATCAACGTGGAGGCGGAGCCGCACAAAATGTCCTCGTGCTTGGTGCTGGTGCGTGTACCGAAGTTCCTCTGAACGACTTGCTACGTGCCTCCGACGAGGTTGTACTCGCCGACCTCGATATCGCAGCTTTACGTTCTGCCAGCGATGAAATTACATCATCAACACTGAACAAACGCCTCCAACTTCTACAATGTGATATCAGTAGCAGCAGTGGTGAGCCTAAGAAGGGCATCAGCGCAACCTTGACACGCCTTATTCATCATCAGAACTGGGAAGCAGCGGTCGCACAAGGTCCGCAAGCCGTGTTCGATCTTGCCGCGCTTTGTCTCGAACAATGCCCTATAGCCGATCTCCCAGAGATACAAACCCTTGCCAGTGGCTCATTCGGTCTTGTTGTCAGTTCGCTGGTGCTTTCGCAACTGTTCAGCTATCCTATTCTTGATCTGCTTGATCATATCAAACGCCTCTCTCCTAAACTGCTTGGCGAGCAAGAACGGCACCGTCGCTATCAAGAAGCTGCTCAAGCCTTCCGTATCCGTGTTATCAACGCGCACCTTCACCTTATTCGGAAGCTGCTCGATAGAGGTGGTAGTGCTGTTCTGCTCAGCGACCTGCGCGGCTTTGTCTTCAACGTTTACGGTACCGACCACGATGCCTCCCACCGACGCGTCATGCCTCTTATCCCCCGTACCTTCCCCGATATCGTGCGGAATACGTTTGAGGTTGTCGAAGAAAAACAATGGGAATGGATTACCGATCTGCCAGAAAACGAGCGTCCAGGACGCGGTTACGAGGTTGGTGGCTATGTGTTGAAACCCCACCCGTCATAACTCGTCTATTCATGGCTGTCAAGATACTTTAGCTTTAGCACGTCTTATACGTAGATGGTCATACACTATCAGCGCGATAGCTAATAGCGCAATTAGTATCGCTGCTCCATAATGCGCCAGCGTGTCTAAAAATGTGTAGAGCAGTGATTGTTGTGGTGTGAAGCTGATGAGTGAAGGGTAAAGACCTGTAATCACAAAGCGTGGATGGCCTCCCACAGCAATCGTTTTGATTGTTTGCCGACCAGGAACATCGAGCATAATTACATCACCATTCGTCAGTGCCACAAAACCCAACTGCCCATCACTTGTAATCGCGACGGATTGTGGTGAAGCTGGAAAACGTAAAGTACGTTCTGGCTCGTGTCGCAAGGGCGTTTCATTTACACGAACAGATGAAAGCACATCGAGACGCTGATGTTGTTGGTCAGGAACGTACACCTCACCTGTTGTCGCGTCATAATCCATTAACCCAAAGTTACCTCCAGTAAGTAACGGCGGTGTACTTTGTCTGCTGTTCACATCTATGGCAACAAGCGTTCCGGCTCGCGTTGTCACATAAGCGGTTGGACCGGATGGAATGCACAAATATTGAGGACCACCTACAACTGAAAGTGTAGCAAGCTGAGAACCACTCACATTAAATAAGGTCAATGTGTCCATTGTTGCCACCCACAACTGATTTCCTGAACCACCAGCAATACCATTCCCTACGATTGAAACAGCTATCCCTGTTACTCGACTGTGTGTATCAAAAACATGTCTACTAGCACAGGTCAAGGGATCAATCGCATGTACCTGGTTTGCGTCGGTAGCCGCTGCGAATAGCGTATTTGTGCCGGGATCGAATGTCAGCAGTGATGGATGTCCGGGTATGTGAGCCGTGCAAATTACCTGCGCTGTTTTTGCAGCGAGGATAGTAATCTGCCCTAAATCAGGTTGTGTGACTGCTAACGTTCTACCATCAACACTTAGCACCAGCGTTTGTGGATTTCCCTGCACAGCAATCTGGCGCGTCACCTTTTGTTGCAATACATCAACAACACTGATGCCACCCGCTGTCCCTGAAACATAGGCTAGATTAGGTGCGCCCCCATCAGCGTGAACAACGGAAGGTAGTAACACGCTTACCCCTAGCAAAGCGCAGACAAGGACTAGTATTAGAAAATGCCTTTTTTGTGAATAAGTAGATAGAAAAAACATACATATCCTTACACAATATATAAAACGGAGTGGTGATGACGTATATATTACGTCATCACCACTCCGTTTACAAGGTTTTTGTGAATGATTGAACTACTATGCTCTACCTGCTATTGGAGCACGGTCAGCAATCAAGAAGCCAACATACATAGCGGCAGCACCAACTACGAGGTGAAGCAGGTTATCCGCGAGATTGATACTCACCAAACCGAGTAAGGCTCCACTGAAAACGAGAGCAGGAATGAAGCCCAGGATAGCCAGCAGGAAGTAGACAACACCAATCACCCGATTGTACAGTCGTGAGAAGCCCGTGTATGCCGCAGCAACGCCTAGCACTCCGATTAAGAGATGTACAACGCTATGCAGCGCGTTCACCGCGAAAATGCCAAGCAAGGCACCTCCTGGCACAAGTGCGGGCACGAAGCCAAGCAGACCGATAAGAATAAAGACAACACCGACAGCAAGAGCAAATGTACGTTGAATGTTCATAATGATGACTTACCTTTCAATACTGCAATACATTGTCGTTAAAAATTGGATTATCCCATCAATTTTGAGATGAGGTAATCCAACAGGAATATCTAACCTGAGAAAGATACTCTTGTTTTTTGTAAACGCCAGTTCATATGTTCAGTATACTGAAGAGGAAAAATGAAAAGAGCAATAACAAAGATAGAGGAGTGAGCAAGCCCGAACACTATGT